>Ga0160452_100061_pt1 | contig 144414 bp, 139 predicted proteins | sample HID1971I_E6MG_FD_108230 | JGI IMG/M metagenome (GOLD analysis project Ga0160452, IMG submission 108230) | Enriched millipede-associated microbial communities from UW Madison campus, WI, USA - HID1971I_E6 MG | ecosystem: Host-associated > Arthropoda: Insects > Digestive system > Unclassified ...
AACATCGCTAAGGACTATTCGCATATCTTCGCGCCCGCGACCGCTTACGGTAAGAACATCGCGCCGCGTATCGCCGCGCATCTCGATGTCGCGCAGATCAGCGATATCACCGCCGTCGATAGCGCCGACACGTTCGAGCGCCCGATCTACGCGGGCAACGCGATCGCCACGGTGCAATCGAGCGATCCGATCAAGGTCGTCACCGTTCGCGCGACGGGTTTCGATCCGGTTGCTGCGGAAGGTGGTAACGCTCAGATCGAAAAGATCGAAGCCGCAGCCGACGCAGGCATCTCGCAGTTCGTGAGCCGTGAAGTGACGAAGCTGGATCGTCCGGAACTGACGAGCGCGCACATCATCGTGTCGGGCGGACGTGGGCTGGGAAGCGGCGAGAACTATACGAAGACGCTCGAACCGCTCGCGGACAAACTCAACGCGGCGCTTGGCGCATCGCGCGCGGCAGTCGATGCGGGCTACGTGCCGAACGATTATCAGGTCGGTCAAACCGGCAAGATCGTCGCGCCGCAACTGTACGTGGCCGTCGGCATCTCGGGCGCGATTCAGCATCTGGCCGGCATGAAGGACTCGAAGGTCATCGTCGCGATCAACAAGGACCCGGAAGCGCCGATCTTCAGCGTGGCCGATTACGGTCTCGTCGGCGATCTGTTCGCGGTCGTGCCGGAACTGGTGAAAGAACTCGGCTAAGTCTCGCCGGTGTGAGTCGAACACTCGCCACAAAGAAAAACAAAGGGCGCGACGAACGTTGCGCCCTTTTTTTGTACCGAAATATCGTTAGAGAGAGGAGACAAGACGATGAGCTACAGCGCCCCGGTCAAGGACATGCTGTTCGTAATGAAGGAACTGGCGGATATCGACAGCATCGCCGCGCTGCCTGGTCACGAAGATGCAGGCTTCGACACGGCGCAGGCCGTCGTCGAGGAAGCCGCGCGTTTTTGCGGCGAAGTCCTGGCGCCGCTGAATGTCGCCGGTGACCGCACGCCGAGCGCGTGGGCGAACGGCGAAGTCACGACGACGCCCGGCTTCAAGGCCGCGTTCCGTCAGTTCGCGGAAGGCGGCTGGCAAGGCGTCATCCATCCGGTGGACTTCGGCGGGCAGGGCTTGCCGAAGCTCATCGCGACGCCGTGCATCGAAGCGCTGAACTCGGCGAATCTCTCCTTCGCATTGTGTCCGCTGCTCACCGACGGCGCGATCGAGGCGCTCCTCACCGCAGGCAGCGATGAACAGAAGGCGCTCTACTTGCCGAAGTTCATCGAAGGTGAATGGACCGGCACGATGAATCTCACGGAGCCGCAGGCGGGCTCCGATCTGGCGCTCGTGCGCACGCGCGCCGAGCCGCAGGGCGACGGCACGTACAAGGTCTTCGGCACGAAGATTTTCATCACCTACGGCGAGCACGATATGGCGAAGAACATCGTGCATCTCGTGCTCGCGCGCACGCCCGACGCGCCCGAAGGCGTGAAAGGCATCTCGCTCTTTCTCGTGCCGAAGTTTCTCGTCAACGAAGACGGCTCGCTCGGCGCACGCAACGACGTGCACTGCGTATCGATCGAACACAAGCTCGGCATCAAGGCCAGCCCGACCGCAGTGCTGCAATACGGCGATCACGGCGGCGCGATCGGCTATCTGATCGGCGAGGAGAATCGCGGTCTCGAATACATGTTCATCATGATGAACGCGGCGCGTTTTGCCGTCGGCATGCAGGGTGTCGCGGTCGCCGAGCGCGCGTATCAGCAGGCGGTCGCGTATGCGAAAGAGCGCGTGCAGAGCCGTCCCGTCGATGGCAGCGCGAAGGAGCCCGTAACGATCATCCATCATCCCGACGTGCGCCGCATGCTCTCGACGATGCGCGCCTACACCGAAGGCGCCCGCGCGCTCGCGTATGTCGCGGCGGCGCATAGCGATTTCGCGCACGGTCATCCGGACGAAGCCGCCAGGAAGAGCCATCAGGCGATCTACGAGTATCTCGTGCCGATCGTGAAGGGCTTCAGCACGGAAATGTCCGTCGATGTCGCGAGCCTCGGCGTGCAGGTGCATGGCGGCATGGGCTTCATTGAGGAGACGGGCGCGGCGCAGCATTATCGCGATGCGCGCATCCTGCCGATCTACGAAGGCACGACGGCGATTCAGGCGAACGATCTCATCGGCCGCAAGACCGTGCGCGATGGCGGCGCCACGGCGCAGGCGCTGCTCGCGCAGATCGATCAGACCATCGCGGCGCTCGCGGAAGCGGACGGCCAGCCGTTCAAGTCGATGCATCGGCACTTGAGCGCGGGAAGTCTTTCGCTTGCGCGCGCGGTCGAGTTCATCGTCGCGAAATTCAAGAGCGATCCGAATGCGGTGTTCGCGGGCAGCGTGCCGTATCTGCGGCTCGCGGGCATCGTGTTGGCGGGATGGCAGATGGCGCGCGCGATGATCGTCGCCCAGGCGAAGCGCGCGGACGACGAGCGTTTCTATTCCGCGAAGATCGCGACGGCGGAGTTTTTCGCCGAGCACATTCTGTCGCTCGCGCCGGGGATCGAGGCGTCGATTGTCAGTGCGAATGGGCGGGAAGGCGTGCTCGCGCTGAGCGAAGACCAGTTCTAAAAGACTAAAAGAAAAGGCGCCGCAAGGCGCCTTTGTCTTTCATGCGATACCGGCAATCATGCGTTCGCGTATCCCGGACGCGTCTTCACGCCGACATCGCCGAAGTAGCGATGAACCGACAGATCGTCGGCACGGATCGCGGGCTGCTTGCCCGACATCAGATCCGCCAGCAACTGGCCCGAGCCGCACGACATCGTCCAGCCGAGCGTGCCGTGACCGGTGTTCAGGAACAGATTCGGCACCGGCGTGCGGCCGACGATCGGCGTGCCGTCCGGCGTCATCGGGCGCAGGCCGGTCCAGAACGTGGCGCTCGCGGTGTCGCCGCCGCCCGGGAACAGGTCGTTCACGCACATTTCGAGCGTTTCGCGACGCGCCTGCTTCAGCTTCTTGTCATAGCCGACGATTTCCGCCATGCCGCCCACGCGGATACGGTCGTCGAAACGCGTGATCGCGATCTTGTACGTTTCGTCGAGCACGGTCGAGACCGGCGCGCGCTTCGCATCGACGATCGGCGCGGTGATCGAGTAGCCCTTCAGCGGATAAACCGGAATCTTCACGAGATCGCCGAGCAGCTTCGGCGAATACGAGCCGAGCGCGACGACATACGAATCCGCCGTCACCAGTTCCTTGCCGCACTGCACGCCGGCGATGCGGCCGTTGCTGACAGCGAGCGCGTCGATCGACGTGTTGTAGCGGAACTTGACGCCGAGCGCTTCGGCCATGGCGGCGAGTTGCGTCGTGAACATCTGGCAGTCGCCGGTTTCATCGTTCGGCAGACGCAGACCGCCCGTCAATTTATGCGACACGGCGGCGAGAGCCGGTTCGGCCTTCTTCAGCTCATCGGCCGTGAGCAGTTCGAACGGCACGTTCGCATCCTTCAGCACCGCGATGTCCTTGCCCGCGCCGTCGAATTGCTGTTGCGTGCGGAACAGTTGCAACGTGCCGCCCGTGCGGCCTTCGTACGAGATGCCAGTGTCGGCGCGCAACGCCTGCAGGCAATCGCGGCTGTACTCGGCGAGGCGGACCATGCGGCCTTTGTTGACGGTGTAGCGATCCTGCGTGCAGTTGCGCAGCATTTGCCACATCCATTGCAGCTGGTTCATCGTGCCGTCGAGGCGGATGGCGAGCGGCGCGTGCTTTTCGAACATCCACTTCACGGCCTTGAGCGGCACGCCCGGTGCGGCCCACGGCGATGCGTAGCCCGGGGAGATCTGTCCGGCGTTCGCGAAGCTCGTTTCGAGGGCGGGGCCAGCTTCGCGGTCGATGACCGTGACTTCGTGACCGGCGCGAGCGAGGTAATACGCACTCGTGACACCGACGACGCCGCTTCCGAGAATAACGATTCGCATGTGATCTCCATCCAGATTCGATGAAACTTCCGAGTGCGCGGGCCTTAAGGCGATCGACGCGACAAACTGAAGCTCGTATAGTGTTATCGACTATGGTATGGACTTCGACCCAGTTTTAGTTATTGTATTTGATCGAATTTCAGGAAAAACCAATGCGAACGCAGCGAAATCCAGTACGCGCTCTCGACAAGCTCGATCACAAGATCCTGAACATTCTTCAGGAGGACGGCCGCATCGCGATGAAAGACCTGGCCGAGCGCGTCGGGCTGTCGGTGACGCCTTGCATCGAGCGCGTGAAACGCATGGAGCGCGATGGCGTCATCATGGGCTACTACGCGCGCGTGAATCCGAACGAACTGGGCGCTGCGCTGCTCGTATTCGTCGAGATCACGCTCGATCACAAGAGCGGCAACATGTTCGAGCAATTCCGGCGCGAAGTTCAGAAGATTCCCGAGGTGCTCGAATGCCACCTCGTATCGGGCGATTTTGACTATCTGATCAAGGCGCGGATCGGCGAGATGGCGGACTATCGCAAGCTGCTCGGCGACATCCTTTTGCAGTTGCCGGGCGCAGTGCAGTCGAAGAGTTACGTGGTGATGGAGGAGATCAAGGAGACGCTCAAGATTCTCGTCGAGACGTGATTTTCCGCTTGCGATGGCGGAGCAATACTGTATATTTATACAGTATTAATCGATGGATTTCGTCGCAATGTCATCGCCCGATCGTGAGTATCCCGTCGCGCCACCCGCTCCGCTGAAGGGGCGCGGGGCGGTCACGAATATCCAAGGGCGTTACGAGAAGGACGAGCGTGAACGTGTCGACGATGGCTGGGCGCACACCGCCGATCCCGAGGACGAAGGCGCGCCACCGCTGCGCACCCAGATTTTCGAGGAGCGGGCGAAAAGCATTCTGACGCGCAACAGCTCGCCGGACATTCCGTTTTCCGTTTCGCTGAATCCCTATCGCGGCTGTGAGCACGGCTGCATCTATTGCTTCGCTCGCCCTACGCACAGCTATCTCGGACTATCGCCGGGGCTGGATTTCGAAAGCCGGATCTACGCGAAGATCAACGCGCCGGAATTGCTGGAACGCGAACTGGCGAAACCGAACTACGAAGCCGAGCCGATCGCACTCGGCGTTAACACGGACGCGTATCAACCGGTCGAACGTGACCTGCAAATCACGCGGCGTGTCATTCAGGTGCTGCACGATTGCGGGCATCCGTTCGCGGCGATCACGAAGAATTCGCTGATCGAGCGCGACATCGACCTGCTTGCGCCGATGGCCGGGCGCGGCCAGGTGATGGCGGCGATCACGGTCACCACGCTGGATGCCGATATCGCACGAACGCTCGAGCCGCGCGCGGCGACGCCGTCGCGGCGTCTTCGCACGATCCGGACGCTTGCCGATGCGGGCATTCCGGTAGGCGTGAGCATCGCACCGGTCATTCCGTTCGTGACGGAGCCGGACATGGAGCGTGTTCTCGAAGCGTGCGCCGAAGCAGGGGCGACGAGCGCGAGCTATATCGTGCTGCGTCTGCCGTGGGAAGTTGCGCCGCTCTTCAAGGGCTGGCTTGCCGCGCATTTCCCCGATCGCGCGGATCGCGTGATGAGTCGCGTGCGCGACATGCGTGGCGGCAAGGACTACGACTCGGATTTTTCGACGCGCATGAAAGGCGAGGGTCTGTGGGCCGATATGCTCAAGCAGCGCTTTCAAAAGGCGACGAAGCGCCTCGGGCTTAATGCACGGCAACGCGGCATTCTCGACATGTCCGAGTTCCAGCGGCCAGCTAAACGAGCGGGGCCGCCGTCCAGCCCGCAACTCGACCTGTTCTGACGTTTTATTGCGACAGCGTTTTCGCCGCCTCGACCTGACTTTCGAAGTACGTCTGGAAAGTGAGCGCGAGACCGGTCATCAGCAGGAACGCGCCGAACAGGAGCGAAAAAATCACGACGAAAATGACCGTCCAGCCCGAGCGGCTGCTGCGGCCGGTGTGCGCATTGAACTGCGCGTCCCATTTGGCGTCGGGGCGCAGACCATAGACGATGGCCGAGAGAAAAGCGGCGAGCAGCGAAATCGCACCCGGGAACGCCAGCACCCAGCCGAGAAGCGAAGCGCGCTCCGTTTCCGCGAGCAGCAGATAGCCGAACGCACCCATAACGATGCCGACGATATGCGCCCAGCCGTATTTGTCGCGCATTCCATACAGATAGAAGCGGTGCAAGCCGATGTAGCCGAACAGGAACGCGAGCGCGGCGGTCAGCGTTTTCGAGCGGAAATAGGGTGGAACCTGCTTGCCGGCCGGTTTTGAGCCGGCTTGCGTGGCGACGGACGAGGAAGTCATCAGCGAAAGCGGTGGTGGAAAGAGGCGGGCGTCGCTTGAAAGCCGACGCGGTCAGCCATTTTACGCCGACGTGTGTCCGCGCCACCAATGGTGCGTCGCCGCGTCGGCGTGATTCCCGGTATCCGGAAACGTGCTGGAATCGCTCCAAATCCGGCTTGAATCCAAAAAATGCGTTAAGTGTTTGTTAGCGCTTCACATTCCGGCTATAATCGCCTGTTCTCGTTGTTCCGAACCCCGGTTTTCAAGGATTTCAGCATGGTCATCATCCGCTTGGCTCGTGGCGGCTCGAAGAAGCGCCCGTTCTACAACATCGTTGCAACCGACTCGCGTAGCCGCCGTGATGGCCGCTTCATCGAGCGCGTGGGTTTCTACAACCCGGTCGCGACCAAAGGCGAATCGCTGCGCATCGCTCAGGATCGCCTGACGTACTGGCAAGGCGTTGGCGCGCAACTGTCGCCGACCGTCGAGCGTCTCGTCAAGCAAGCTCAGCAAGCCCAGCCGGCTGCTTAAGCTCGCTTCGTCGACGCTGTAACAGCCGCTCGAAACCTGCCCAAAGATTCGCCGATGTCTACGCGCAATTCTGAATCCGGTCGCGTGCCGGAAGATATCGGCCGATCAAAGCCGGGGCACGATGAGAGTTCCGCCACGTTTGGCGCGTTCGTCCGCAAGCCGGGCGCGCGCCACGTGGCGGTCGACATTTCGAGCTCGAAGACGCCGCAAGGCGGAATCGAATCGGTCGAGGCTTTGCCTGACGATGCCGTCGAACTCGGTTTCATCGCCGATGCATACGGTCTCAAAGGCTGGGTCAAGATCGTGCCGCACGCGAACGGCAAGCAGGGCGGCGACGCGCTGCTGAACGCCAAACGCTGGTGGCTCGTCAAAGGCCGCGATTACAAGTCCGCGCGCTGTCTGCAGTCGAAAGTGCATGCCGATACGATCGTCGCGCGCTTCGCCGGCTGTGATGACCGCGATACGGCACTCGCGCTGAAAGGCCACACGGTGAAAATCGCGCGCAGCGATTTCCCGAAGCTCGACAGCGAAGACGAATTCTACTGGGTCGATCTGATCGGCCTGGATGTCGAAAGTGAAGCGGGCGTGGCCTTGGGTCGCGTTGCCGATCTGATCGACAACGGCGCGCATTCCATCCTGCGGATCGAGTATCCGAGTACCGACAAGGATGGCAAGCCCATCACCGGTGAGCGGCTGATTCCGTTCGTCGGCGTGTATGTGAAGACGGTGGACCGGGCGGCGAAGCGTATCGTCGTCGACTGGGACGCCGACTATTGAACATCGTCACGTTACGGAGAGAGCGATGCAGTTCGATGTCGTGACGCTCTTTCCGGAGATGTTTCGCGCGCTGACCGACTGGGGCATCACCAGCCGGGCGGTGAAGCAGGAGCGGTTCGGTTTGCGGACGTGGAATCCGCGAGATTTCACTACGGACAACTACCGCACCATCGACGATCGCCCTTATGGCGGCGGCCCCGGCATGGTGATGCTGGCGCGCCCGCTGGAAGACGCGATCCACGCGGCCAAGGCTGCGCAGCGCGCGCAGGGAATTACATCGACGCGCGTCGTGATGATGTCGCCGCAAGGTGCGAAACTGGACCACGATCGCGTGATGCGGTTTGCGCAGGAACCGGGTCTCGTGTTGCTGTGCGGCCGTTACGAAGCGATCGACCAGCGCCTGATCGACCGTGAAGTGGACGAAGAGGTAAGTCTCGGCGACTTCGTGCTTTCGGGCGGAGAACTTCCCGCGATGGCGCTGATGGACGCCGTGGTGCGCCAGTTGCCCGGCGTGCTGAATGACGCGCAATCGGCGGTGCAGGACAGTTTCGTCGATGTATTACTCGATTGCCCGCACTACACGCGTCCGGAAGAGTACGAGGGCGTGCGTGTTCCCGATGTGCTGCTCGGCGGCCATCACAAGGAAATCGACGCCTGGCGCAGGCGCGAAGCATTACGCAACACATTCAACAAGCGGCCCGATCTGATCAGACGGGCGCGTGACAGCAAGATGTTGAGCCGCACCGACGAGGCGTGGCTCGCAGAACTCGCGAAGGAAGCGTCGAAGTCTGCATAGATTTCGGGCGGACGAGCGGGAAAATGGGGGCGCTGGCTGAAATCGGCGCCTGAAGCAAACCCATCCTCTACCGAGGCCTGACGCAAATACAAGGCACGCAACTTCGGCAAGATGGCACAAGGAGTCAGTAATGAATCTGATTGAGCAACTCGAGAAGGAAGAGATCGCACGCGTTCTGGGCGAGAAGAGCATCCCTGACTTCGCGCCGGGCGATACCGTCATCGTCAACGTGAACGTGGTCGAAGGCACGCGTAAGCGTGTCCAGGCTTACGAAGGCGTCGTCATCGCGAAGCGTAACCGTGGCCTGAACTCGAACTTCATCGTCCGCAAGATTTCGTCGGGCGAAGGCGTCGAGCGTACGTTCCAGACGTACTCGCCGCTGCTCGCGAGCATCGTCGTGAAGCGCCGTGGCGATGTTCGCCGCGCGAAGCTCTACTACCTGCGCGAGCGTTCGGGCAAGTCGGCTCGGATCAAGGAAAAGCTGGTCTTCAAAGACAAGGCTGCTGCTTCCGCAGAGTAAGCCGCTGTCCAGGCGTAGTACGGAAAAAGCACCCCATGTGGGTGCTTTTTTCTTTGGTGTGTTCAAATTGAGACTTCGACAGCCCAGTTCTCGACCCCGTGTCCACCGGAAAGACTTCGACTCCCCGCATCCTCGAACCAGAAAAGATGCCCGTCCTCTCGACGGGTGAGATACTCCCGCCCATTCCGCCAGAGCGCCTCACGCCGGAAGGCTTGCGCGCGCGTTTCGCGCTGAATCTCGACTGGACGCAGGAAGAGCGCGAGCAGCGCATCAAGGCGATCGGCGGCGATCCGCGCGTGGCTTCCGTGCTGGTGCCGCTCGTCGTGCGTGAGGGCGGCTTGACCGTGCTGCTGACGCAGCGGGCCGATCACCTGTCGGATCACGCCGGGCAGATCAGCTTTCCCGGCGGCCGACGCGAGCCCGAAGACGCCGATGCCGCCGCCACCGCGCTGCGCGAGGCCTACGAAGAAGTCGCCCTGGGCGCGGAACATTGCGAGATCATCGGGGCGATGCCCGAATATCTGACGGGCACGGGTTTCAAGGTGACGCCTGTCGTTGCGCTGGTGCATCCGCCTTTTACCTTGAAGGCCGATACATGCGAAGTCGCCGATATCTTCGAAGTGCCGCTCGCGTGGCTGATGAATCCGGCGAACCACGAAGTGCGCGTTTTTCGCTGGGAAGGCGGCGAGCGTCGTTTTTTTGCGATGCCTTACACGCCGGGTGAAAGAAAGGCTCCTTATTTCATCTGGGGCGCAACGGCCGGCATGTTGCGCAATTTTTATCGCTTTCTCGCGGCTCGCGCGTGACGGCGCGGAAAGTCCGCGCGCTCGCCGCGGCTTGCGCAATTACTCAGCGCGCTAAACGCGTATGGCGCTGTGCTATCGTTACGCGAAACTCGAACTAATCCGACCGTTTCGGCGCTTCGCATGACTTTTTTCTCCGTATTGCTGGCTCTCGTCATTGAGCAAATGCGCGCCTTGTCGCCGCACAATCCGATTTCGGCGTTGCTCCAATATCATGCGGAATCCACCGCGCACGGTTTCGATGCTGGCAAGGAGAAACACGGCATCGTCGCGTGGCTCGTGGTCGTGCTGCCGTGGACGCTCGCGGTCGGGCTCGTCTATTACGTGCTGTACCGGATCAACTTCGCTCTGGCGTTTCTGTGGAACGTGGTGATCGTGTACTTCACGCTCGGCTTCCGGCAGTTCAGCCACTATTTCACCGACATCCACCTCGCGCTCAACAACGACGACGTGCCGCGCGCGCGCGAAGTGCTGAACGAATGGACCGGCATCGACACGGTCGATATGCCCGTCAGCGAAATCGTGCGGCATACGCTGGTTCACGCGGTGGTGGCGTCGCACCGGCATGTGTTCGGCGTGTTCTTCTGGTTCCTGATTCCGATCGGCCCGGCTGGCGCGGTGCTGTATCGCATCGCCGAATATCTGGCGCGCGCGTGGGCAAAGCCGAATCCGGAGCGGACCGCCGAGTTTTCGTCGTTTGCACAGCGCGCGTTTTTTGTCATCGACTGGGTGCCGGTGCGTCTGACCGCGCTCGGCTTTGCGATCGTCGGCAATTTCGAGGATGCGATCTACGCCTGGCGCAATCACGCGCGTCAGTGGCCGGATGCGAACGAAGGCGTGTTGCTCGCGGCGGGCAGCGGTGCGCTGGGCGCACGACTCGCCGGTCCGCTGGCGGAGCCGCTTTCGGTCGAAGCACTTGCCGTGGGCGATGCGAGCCCGCTGCCCGTCGGCGACGACTGCACGCCGCGCACGCTGCAATCGGCCGTCGGTCTCGTGTGGCGCGCGGTGATTCTGTGGATGCTGTTGCTGCTGATGCTGACGATCGCCGTGTGGCTGGCGTAATCAGTCGTCGAGCGGATCGCGCGCCGTCTGGCAATTCCAGCACACGGTGAATTGCGGTTCCAGCCACTCGCCGCAATGCTTGCATCTCCAGGGCCGGGCGTTCGCGTCCGGCCCTTTTCTCGCGCGCTCCAGAAGACGCAAGGCCAACGCTTCGTCGCGATCGTCGACGATCCATATCTCCGGCGCGCACTGATCCGCCGGAATTTCTCCCATCGCGCCGTTCAGATAGCGGTTGTGCAACTCGCACGGCACGCCCGCGGTCGCGAGCACGTTCACCCAGTGCTGCGCCGTGATCAGGTTGGGAGCGCGCGTGAGCCGCTTCATCGAACGATCTGGCTGGCTTCGTGGACGAGCTGTGCGTAGAGCGCGTGACGCTCGGGGCGAATCTTGCCGGCATCGACGGCTTCGAGCACCGCGCAGCCAGGCTCGTGCAGATGATGGCAGTTGTAGAAGCGGCAATGCCCGAGATAGGGCCGGAAATCCGCGAAGGCGCGTTCGAGCTGGCCTTCGGACAGATGATGTAGGCCGAACTCCTGAAATCCCGGCGAATCGATCAGCGCGCCGCCGCCGGGCAAGTCGTAGAGACGCGTGAACGTGGTCGTGTGGCGCCCGCTATTGAGCGCCGATGAAATCTCGCGCGTGGCAGCGTCGGCATCGGGGACGAGCAGGTTCACGAGCGTCGATTTGCCCATGCCCGACTGGCCGAGCAGGATCGTCGAGCGATCTTTCAGACGGGCATCGAGTTGCGGATGGACGTCGCCGGGCATCATCTTCGCCGACAGCTCGACGACCGTGTAACCGAGTTCGCGATACGGCGCGAGTCGCTCGCGCGCGAGCGGCACCGCATGTCCGACGTCGATCTTGTTGAGCACGATGAGCGATTCCAGCCCATGCGCCTCCGCCGCGATCAACGCGCGTCCGAGCAGGTCCTCGCTGAAATGCGGTTCTGTCGCGAGCACGATCAGCAGTTGATCGAGATTCGCGGCGAAGAGCTTCGACTTGAACTGATCCGAGCGGTAGAGCAGATTGCGCCGCTCGCCGATCTCGACGATCACACCCTGATCCGCCGACGACTGCTCGTAGATCACGCGATCGCCGACGGCCACTTCGCTTTTCTTGCCGCGCGGGAAGCACTGAAGCATCGCGCCGCCGTCTTCCGGCGTCACCAGATAGTGACGCCCGTGCGCCGCGATCACCGTGCCTTCGAGGCGCGCGCCCACGCTCGGACGCTTGGACCCGCGCGTCATGCGGCGTGTTGCATCAGGCGGTCGATGCGCTGCGAAGCGGGCGGATGCGAATAATAGAACGCGGTGTAGATGGGATCGGGCGTGAGCGTCGATGCGTTGTCCTCGTAGAGCTTCACCAGCGCGTTCACGAGATCCTTCGGATCGGTCTGGCTGGCGGCGAAGGCATCGGCTTCGAACTCGTTCTTGCGCGAAGTCAGGCTGCCGAGCGGCGTGATGAAGAACATGAACACCGGCAGCACGAGCATGAAGAGCACGAGCGCGAGCCCGTTGTTGCTGCCGACGAGCGACGGCCGCACGCCCAGACCCTCGTAGAACCACGTCGTCTGAATGAGCCAGCCGAGCAGCGCGAGCATCGCGAGGCTGATGCCGAACATGACGATCATCAACTTGAGCACGTGACGGCGTTTGAAGTGGCCGAGTTCGTGCGCGAGCACCGCTTCGATCTCGCTGCCGGAAAGACGCGCGAGCAGGGTATCGAAGAAGACGATGCGCTTGGTCGCGCCGAAGCCGGTGAAATACGCGTTGCCGTGCGCGGAACGGCGGCTGCCGTCCATCACGAACAGGCCCTTCGCGGCGAAGCCGGTGCGCGACATGAGATTCGTGATGCGCGCGACGAGCGCCTCGTCCTTCAGCGGTTCGAACTTGTTGAAGAGCGGGGCGATGAAGGTCGGATAGATGATCATCGCGAGCAACTGGAATGCGACCCATACCATCCACGTCCACAGCCACCAGAACGTGCCGGCGCGGTCCATCAGCCAGAGCGTGAGCAGCAGAAGCGGCGCGCCGATCACGACCGCGAGCACCGTGCCTTTCACGAGATCGACGAAAAAGAGCCTCTTCGACATGCGATTGAAGCCGAACTTTTCCTCGATCACGAAATGGCGGATGTAGTCGAACGGAAGATCGATGATGCTCGTGATCGCGACCACCGACGCCACCAGCGCGATCTGACCGAGATAGCCGCGGCCGAGCCAGTCCGAAATGGCGAGATCGAGCGCCTGGACGCCGCCGAGCAGCGTCAGCGCGACGAGCACGACTGCGCTCGTGACGACCTCGATCATCGTGAGGCGGGTGCGCTCGACGGTGTAATCCGCGGCGCGCTGATGCGCGGTCAGCGGGATCGTGCCCGAGAATTGCGAGGGCACGCCGTTGCGGTGCGCGGCGACATAGCGAATCTGCCGTGACGCGAGCCAGAGCTTGGTCGAGACCATCGCGACCAGGGCAACGACGAAGATCGTCGAGAAAGCAAGAGTGAGGTTGGTCATCCGGGACTTCCGATTGAACTATGCGAGAATTATAGGTTCTAGGCCGTGCCGACGCGCAGTGGCTTTCCCATCTCTCAGGCCGCTTCTCATGACCGACATCTCCGCCGCCCCCGAATCAGACGAAAACGCGCTCGTGCGCAGCGACATGAACCTCGTGTGGCTCGACATGGAGATGACCGGTCTCGATCCGGACAACGATCGCATCATCGAGATCGCGGTGGTCGTGACGAATTCGACGCTCGACAGGATGGTGGAAGGTCCGGTGCTCGCGATTCATCAGACGGACGAGGCGCTCGGCCGCATGGACGAGTGGAACCGCAACACGCACGGACGCTCGGGGCTGACCGAACGCGTGAAGGTCTCGACGGTCGATGAAGCCGAAGCCACGCGCCAGATCCGCGAGTTTCTCGGCCAGTACGTGCCGCCCGGCAAGTCGCCGATGTGCGGCAACTCGATTTGCCAGGATCGCCGCTTCATGGCGCGCTGGATGCCCGAGCTGGAGACGTTTTTCCACTACCGCAATCTCGATGTCAGCACCCTTAAGGAACTGTGCCGCCGCTGGCAGCCGGCGATCTACAAGGGCTTCCAGAAGCGCGCGATGCATACCGCGCTCGCCGACATCCACGAGTCCATCGACGAACTCAAGTATTACCGCGAGCACTTCCTGATTCCGTCGGCGCCTGCCGCCGCGTCTTAACTTTTCGGCGGGCGGATCGCGCTTTTCGGGCGGAACGCCGTGACCACGTCCGGCCGCGTTTCGATATACGGTCCGCCGATCAGGTCGATGCAGTACGGCACGGCCGCGAAAATGCCCGGCACGTTCTGCTTGCCGTCCGCGTCTTTCAATCCTTCGAGCGTTTCGCGGATCGCCTTCGGCTGTCCCGGGAGGTTGATGATCAGCGCGGCGTGATCTTCCGTCTCGCGGATCACCGCTACTTGCCGCGAAAGAATCGCGGTCGGCACGAAATTCAGGCTGATCTGGCGCATCTGCTCGCCGAAGCCGGGCATCGGTTTCGTGGCGACGGCGAGCGTCGCCTCGGGCGTCACGTCGCGGCGGGAGGGGCCGGTGCCGCCCGTCGTAAGCACGAGATCGCAGCCGAGCGTATCGACGAGGTCCACGAGCGTCGCGGAAATGGTCGCGGCATCGTCCTGGATGAGACGCGTCTCCGCGCGAAAGGGCGTGCTCAGCGCCTCGCCGAGCCACGTTTGCAGCGACGGCACGCCCTTGTCCTCGTAGACGCCTTGCGACGCGCGATCGCTGATCGACACGAGCCCGACGATCAGCTCGTCCGGGTGATTACGCTTCGGTTTCGTCACGATCGTCCTCATCGCCTTCGACGTCTTCGTCGTCTTCCGCGCCCGCCGCGTTCTTGATCCACTGGAACAGTTCGCGGTAATAGCGCGGCGGCTTTTGCTGCTCGCGCTCCTTGCGCGCGTTGCGGATCAGCGTGCGGCCTTCCTGCGGATCGACGCCCGGATGATTGCGGATGAATTCGGTGAGCGCGGCGTCGTCGGCGAGAAGCTTTTCGCGGGTGCGCTCGATCCAGTGCAGCCGCGCGGTTTCGGACTTGTTCACGCCACGATACGTATCGAGCGCCGTGCGTAGCGCCGCGACCTCGTCCTCGATCAGCGAGCGCATGACCTTGCCGACGTACTGCACCTGGCGGCGCTTGCCTTCGTGGTCCGTGATACGGCGCGCCTCGCGCACGGCGTCGCCGAGATTCTCCGGCATCGGCATGCGTTTGAGCGCATCTTTGGGCAGCGCGATGAGCGCTTCGCCCAGCTCTTGCAGCGCGTGCATGTCGCGCTTTAGCTGGGATTTGCTCGGACGGTCGTAACCGTTTTCGTCGGGCTCGCGCTCGTCGTCGCGGCCGGAATCGATCGGTTGAATGCGGGTTTTACGGTTCATCCCGACATTGTAGCTTGCGTGCGCACCGTGCCTGAAGCGCGCGTCCGGGTCTGCGACAAAGCTTGGCGGGTGAATGCACGCCGTCCTTGCTATGATCGCGTGATAGGCCAGTTCCGTTGCTCGACGCCCGATTGCGTGCGCGTCGAGCCGGACATTCCGAAGCAACCACGACATGCGCGGGCGCGCGCCGCCCGACTTCCAAAGGCAACCAAAAATGGCAGCAGACATGGACGTCAAGCAACGCTACTTCCCGCATACGCAGGACGAACTCAAGGAGATCGCCTCCGACATCCTGCGTTACGCGAAGGAACTCGGCGCGAGCGATGCCGCCACCGAGATCTCCGAAGGCGACGGACTGTCAGTGAGCGTGCGGCGCGGCGAAGTCGAGACGATCGAGCACAACCGCGACAAGATGGTCGGGGTGACCGTCTTCATCGGCAAGAAGCGCGGCAATGCGAGCACCGCCGACTTCACGCGCGACGCACTGCGCGACACGGTCGCCGCCGCGTACAACATCGCGCGCTTCACGGCCGAGGACAGCGCGGCGGGCCTCGCCGAAGCGGAACTGCTCGAGAAGGCGCCGCAGGATCTCGATCTCTATCACCCGTGGGACATCGATGCGGAGGAAGCCGCCGAGATCGCGCGCCGCGCAGAAGCCGCCGCGTTCGCCGTCGACAAGCGCGTGACCAACTCGGAAGGCGCGAGCGTTTCGGCGCAGCATTCGCAATTCGTGCTCGCGACCTCGCGCGGCTTCATGGCGGGCTATCCGTATTCGCGGCATTACATCGCGTGCGCGCCGATCGCGGCAGCGGGCCGCGACATGCAGCGCGACGACTGGTACACGTCCAAACGCGATGCGTCCGGCCTCGCCGCGCCCGAAGCGGTCGGACGTTACGCCGCCGAGCGCGCGCTCGCACGCTTGGGCGCCAGGAGTCTCGACACGCGCAAGTGCCGCGTGCTCTTCGAGGCGCCGCTCGCGGCGGGCATTCTCGGCGCGTTCGTGCAGGCGGTGAGCGGCGGCGCGCTGTATCGCAAGACCACGTTCCTCGTCGACACCCTCGGCAAGCCGGTGTTCGCGCCGCATATCCAGATCGTCGAAGACCCGCACGTGAAGGGCGGCATGGGCAGCGCGCCGTTCGACGAGGAAGGCGTGCGCACGCAGCGTCGCAGCGTGGTCGAGGATGGCGTCGTGCAGGGCTATTTCCTGTCGACGTATTCGGCGCGCAAGCTCGGCATGAAGACCACCGGCAACGCGGGCGGCTCGCACAATCTGACGATGAAGAGCACGCACACGAAACCCGAAGACGATTTCGAAGCGATGTTGAAGAAGCTCGGCACCGGCCTCCTGCTGACCGAACTGATGGGGCAGGGCGTGAACTACGTGACGGGCGATTACTCGCGCGGCGCGTCGGGCTTCTGGGTCGAGAACGGCAAGATCGTGCACGCGGTCGAGGAAATCACCGTGGCGAGCACGTTGCAGGAGATGTTCCGGCACATCGAGGCGATCGGCGCGGATACCGTCGTGCGCGGCACGAAGGAAATCGGCTCGGTGCTGATCGAACGGATGACGATCGCGGGACAGTGATCCGCATCCGCTGAAGGACGAAGGCTCCGGAACGCATCCGGAGCCTTTTTTCATTCCGACGCCGCGATGCGCTCGTAGGTGACGAACGCGAATGCGAAATCGTTCGGCGCCGCCGCGCGATGCGGTTCGCGGGACACTTCGCGCCACAGTTCCGGATCGGGCGCGGGAAAGCGTGTGTCGCCGTCGAAATCGGCGTCGATCTCGGTGACGATCATCTTGTCGGCGCGCGCGATGGCATCGCGATACAGCTGCGCGCCGCCGATCAGAAACGCTTCCTTCGCCGGTTCGAGCGCGAGCGCCGCTCCGAGGCTCGTCACGACGTCGCAGCCGTCGTAGCGCCGCGTGCCATCGCGCGATATGACGATGTTGCGCCGCCCCGGCAACGGCCGGCCGATCGATTCATGCGTCTTGCGGCCCATGATGATGGGCGCGCCCATCGTCGTGCGCTTGAAGAATGCGAGGTCTTCCGGCAGGCGCCAGGGCAGTTGGTTGTCGCGTCCGATCACGCCATTGCGCGCGCGGGCGACGATCAGGGTCAGCGTCGTCATGTGAGGGAGGTCGAGACAAACAGGCGCGCGGGCCGCGCCGCCGGGGCCTCGATTCTAACCGACACTTCCGACCGAAACTGCCGCAGGAGCGCCGCGCGGACTCACGCCTCGGGCGAATCGTCGTCGAGCGGCGGCGCGTAAATCGGGGCGGGCGCGACCTCGTCCCATAGCATCACGCTGACGCCTGAGCCAGTCGGGCGGATGGCGGGCTGTTTCGCATCGCCCGGTTCGTCCGCTTCCTCGCGGTCTTGTTGCGCGCCGCCTGATTCGTCGCGCCGGTATGAACTATCGAGTGCCATCGTAACGACATAACCCAAGGTAATTATTCCCGGCGCAGAAAGATCCGGAAATAAAGTAATCGTCTCGCCGGTATGAACGATTAAGCTGAAGATGAATGCGGGACAGAATATGAACGCGCGTTCTATAGACAGTATTTCTTACCATCCGACGCGTTCCGAGTCGAGCGAATTATGTGCCATGCGTCGGAAAGCATTGCCACGCAATGAATGGCGGAAGTCGACGGCAGGCGCGCTGCAGAAACTTGGACGAAAACGTTTCACAGTTGAAACATAGAGGCAGAAAAACATGAAGTTCTCGTGAAATCGGTATAAGATTTTGTCTTATTAAATTGTGCGTAAAGTTTTTAATAATCGTGTGAGAAATTCTTGCGAGGCCCGTCCTATCAGGGTTTTGTGGCTAAACCGGCGGCTCTCGCGATATTTGTTTTCGGGGTTTCTGGGTTATAGTAGTCTCTCAAAAACGGCACAGAATCAGACATAAAGGGTTTCGTGGAAGAGCGCGTGGTGTGTCGCGCTATGTCCCGGGGGCGTCGTATCGAATGGGCAAGTCCCTCTCCATACGTTTGAGAGAAACGTGCGAGGGCAACGAAGTCTGCGATGTAGTGCGAGCCTGAACTACGTGACCTTTTCAACGAATGTTGAACAAAGGATCTGAATAATGGACGTCGCTCGGCGGCAACTCATCTATGTGACTCGCGATCCAAGCGAGACGCTGTGCGCGCGATTCGAGGAGCGCGGCTGGCATATCGAAATCGTCGCGAGCGCGCGCGACACGCGCAAGGCACTGCGTAGCGATCTGGCGACCGGCGGGTTGCTGGATCTGTCGAGTCATTTCGAATCTCATGAACTGGCGGCGTTCGAATCGTCGCTGACGATGACCAACGTGGGCTGGGTCGCGGCCACCGTTGCCGGACAACTGGAAGACGCCGCCGTGCGGCGTCTGATTCGCGACTATTGCTTCGATTACGTGACGCTGCCGACGTCGAACGACCGCATCGTCGATTCCGTCGGTCATGCGTATGGCATGGTTTCGCTGCACGACGCCGCGTCGCACGATGCGCGCAGCGAAGGCCGCGCCGAGGGCGAGATGGTCGGTTCGTGCGACGCGATGCTCGCGCTCTTCCGTTCGATCCGCAAGGTCGCGATGACCGATGCACCCGTGTTCATCTCGGGCGAATCGGGCACCGGCAAGGAACTGACGGCCGTCGCCATTCACGAGCGGTCCGCGCGTCGCGATCAACCGTTCGTGGCGATCAACTGCGGCGCGATTCCCGCGCATCTGCTGCAATCGGAGCTTTTCGGCTACGAGCGCGGCGCGTTTACGGGCGCCAACCAGCGCAAGATCGGCCGCGTCGAAGCGGCCAACGGCGGCACGCTGTTCCTCGATGAAATCGGCGATCTGCCGCTCGAAAGCCAGGCGAGCCTGTTGCGCTTCCTCCAGGAACGCAAGGTCGAGCGCCTGGGCGGTCACGGCTCGACGCCGGTGGATGTGCGCATCATCTCGGCGACGCACGTCGACATGCAGACCGCGATGATCGAAGGGCGGTTCCGCGCGGACTTGTATCACCGCCTGTGCGTGCTGCAGATCGACGAGCCGCCGCTGCGCGCGCGCGGCAAGGACATCGAACTGCTCGCGAAGCATATGCTCGACCGCTTCAAGAAGGATGCGAGCCGGCGCCTGCGCGGATTTTCCCCCGATGCGATCGCCGCGATCCACAACTACGGCTGGCCGGGCAACGTGCGCGAGCTCATCAACCGCGTGCGGCGCGCGATCGTGATGTCGGAAGGGCGGCAGATCACCGCTCGCGATCTCGAACTCGGCGAGTACGTCGAAGTGGCGCCGGTTTCGCTCGCGCAGGCGCGCGAGGCGGCGGAACGGCAGGCCATCGAGCTTGCGCTCCTGCGCCATCGCGGACGTCTCGGCGACGCGGCGCACGAGCTGGGCATTTCGCGCGTGACTCTGTATCGGCTATTGAGCGCGCATGGGATGCGTCACATCGAGGTCGATGCGCCGTCGGAGCACGCCACGCGCGGCTGAACGCACATCACCTAGATCCACCACCGGACGGGCGCTTTCAGGCGCCCGTTTTTTCGTGCCGCTGAAATAAGCGCCGGTCCTCGTCGCTTGGTAAAATCTCATGTTTACGCCCTCCGTTCGCGAGGGCATGCGGCACACCCAGGGAACATCGAATGAAACAGTATCTCGAGCTCGTCCAGACGATTCTCGATACCGGCACTTGGCAGGAAAACCGCACGGGCATCCGCACGATCAGCATTCCCGGCGCGATGCTGCGTTTCGACTTGCAGCAAGGCTTTCCGGCCGTGACAACGAAGAAGCTCGCGTTCAAATCCGCGATCGGCGAGTTGGTGGGCTTTCTGCGGGCATCGAAGAGCGCGGCGGATTTCCGCGCGCTCGGCTGCAAGGTCTGGGACGCGAACGCGAACGAAAATCCGCAATGGCTCGAGAATCCGTACCGGCAAGGCCCGGACGATCTCGGCGACGTCTACGGCGTGCAGTGGCGCAAATGGCCCGCGTACAAGCTCGTCGACGCCGGCGCGAACGATCAGATCGCCGATGCGACCAATCGCGGCTTCCAGGTCGTGACGAGCTTCGTCGAGAACGGGCGCGAACAGGTGCTGCTGTACAAGGCCATCGATCAGTTGCGTCAGTGTCTCGACACGATCATCGAGCGCCCGACCGACCGGCGCATTCTGTTTCATGCGTGGAATCCGGCGAAGCTCGATGAGATCGCGCTGCCCGCGTGCCATCTGCTGTATCAGTTCATCCCGAATGCGGTGACGCGCGAGATTTCGCTGTGTCTCTATATTCGCAGCAACGACGTCGGGCTCGGCACGCCGTTCAATCTGGCCGAAGGCGCGGCGCTGCAGCATCTCGTCGGCAGGCTGACCGGGTTCAAGCCGCGCTGGTTCACGTATTTCATCGGCGATGCGCACATCTACGAGAATCAACTCGACATGCTGCAGGAGCAATTGAAGCGCGAGCCGCTGCCGTCGCCGCAGTTGATCATCTCCGATCGCGTCCCGGATTACGCGGTCACGAAACGCTACGAGCCGGAATGGCTCGAGAAGATCGAGCCGAAGGATTTCGCGCTGGAAGGCTACAAGCATCACGAGGCGCTCACGGCGCCGATGGCGGTCTGAGCGCCTCGGTTCTGCATGCGAAAACGCGCGGCTTCGGGCCGCGCGTTTTCGTTTACGGCCTGCTCAGCACTTCATCCGCGATGATGATCGTTGTTGCCGCCGCCGTGTTGCGGCTGCTGTGCTTGCTGCGGTTGTTGAGGCTGCTGATGCGGTTCCTGATGCGGCGTCTGATGCACTTCCTGATGCATCGGCTGGCGCGGTGGCTCGGGATGGAACTGAGGCCGCTGCGCTTCCTGCTGCTGACGAGGCGACGGCATCTCATGACGCGGCTGCTCGGCGCGCGGCTGGTGTTGTTGCGGCGCAGGCGGCGCGTGTTGGGCGAACGCGGGCTGCATCGGTGGATTGGGCGTGCCGCGCTCGATATGCGGCGTGCGGTTGGGCCGCGGTTGCATCGTCGGCTGCCCTTGCTGCGGCGGCCTGTTCGGCTGAAACGCCTGCTGCGGCGCGCGCGGCCCGTTCTGAACATCGTGGCCGCGCGACGGATCGCCGTGAGCGAAGTGTGGATCCCCGCCGCCGAACTGTGGTGCCTGAGGCGGATGCGGGACGCCGTTGCCATGCGGCTGTCCGGGCCGTCCGTTCTGCACGGGAGCGGGCGAGGGCGGCGCGCCGCCCGCGATCACCGAACGCGCCGGCCCATGCGTCGCCACGAGATGCACCTGTTCGTTGCGCGCGCCGGGCCCGTGCGTATCGCGGGCCTGCTGCGGGTATCGATCGTGAAAAGCCGGCGGCGCAACCGGCGCGCGGGTCGCGACCACCGGACGTCCGAATCCGCCCTGTGGTGGCCGATAATCCGCGCGCCGCGCACCGGGCGCAAAACTGTCGTGCGCCGGCGCGATGCCCGGCGCCCCCGCGAAGAAATGCGGATTGCTCCAGCGCGACGGATCGACCGCATACGGCTGACGTCCGACCGGCTGACCATGCACGAACATGTTTGCCGGCACGGCTGTCAGCCCACGCGGGGCGCGGTAGTTGACGTACGTGTTGTTCACGTGCACCGAGCGATCGACGTAGACATTGCGGTTCACGCGCTCGTAATAACGCTGGCTCCAGCCATCGCGATGCGGACGCCACGCTTCGCCCGGCCCGAGCGGGAACCACGCGACACCCGCCGCCGCGATGCCGCCGACCGTCAGCGCGACGTTCCAGTCGACGCCGCTGCCGCCATCGCCGACGAACGCGACGAGCGCGGGCGAATAGGCGGGCGGCGCGCTCACGGCCATCGGGCCGGGCACCCACGCCCATTGCGATCCGACATACGCCCAGCGCCCGTAGTGATACGGCGCGAAGCCCCAGGGCGCGTCGTCGATCCAGGTCCAGCCCCACGGGTTCTGCCACGCCCAGTGTCCCTGGCGATACGGCGCCCAGTCGGCCGAAACGGCATTCGGCACCCAGACCGGCCCGTAGGACGGATCGCTGCGCCACGTGCCGTTGGCGTCGAGATCCTGGTAGCCGGGAATATCACGCGACACGTAACGTGCCGACACCGAGCGATCTTCGGACGCATCGCGGCTCGCGGCCCATTGATCGAACGCATCCGGCGCGGGCGCGGCATTCGCCGATGTCTGCTGGAGATTCGTGCCCTCGAACGTCATCTGCTGGCCGCCCGCGAGCTGCACCGAACCGCCGTCGCCGTACGCTGTGACGCCGCCGCTTCGCACCGTGACCGTCGTCGAACGGCCGTCGGGCGCGACGTCCACGCGCACGTCGCCGGGCGTCGTGATGGCGAGCGCGGCGTTCGGCGTGTCGATTTCATAGCGCGTGCCGGGCGGCAGTTCGCGCACGCGCGTCGACAGCGTGCCTTGGGCGACCTTGAGCTGCGCGGTGTTGTCGTCGAGAGCGAGGACGGAAAGGGCCGTCGATGAACTCAGACGCACCGCCGTCGAGCCGATGTGCATTTCCGAGCGCGCGTTTTCGTCGTTCCAGAGCTGATCGCCCGTCGTGAGCGGGCGGTTGATCTGCGCGTAGGACCAGTCGGACGCGCCCGCGGGCTCGGTCGTCACGGTGCCCGCCATGTAGTTCAGGCGCGCGATGCGTCCGGGCGGATCACTCTGGCCCGCTTGCGCCGCCTCGTCGGGCGGTGTTTGCGCGAACGCGCCTGACCCCGATATCGATACGAGCGCCCATAACGTGGCGGCCGCGATGGTCTTGGTTTTCATCGTATTCTCCGGCGGCCGCGCGTGCGTCCTGTGTGACGCTGTTGGTGCGCGAGGCCTGTCGGATCAATGTATCGCCGGCGCGTGTATCCGTACGATGCCGTTTGTAACGGCGCGCAGGTGCGCGTAACAAAGCTTTATCGCGTGGATAAAAACCCATCGAAGTGCCGATGGCCCGCGGGCGTCACGCGCAATACGCGCCGCCGGGCCGTGTGCTCGATCCAGCCATGCGACTCGCACGCTTCGAGAAATGCCGCGCCGAGCGCGCCGCCCAGATGCGGCCGGCGCTCGCTCCAGTCGATACATGTGCAAGCGAACCGCCGCCGCCGCGCGCGTTGTGTCTTCAGGTCGATGCCGAGCTCGGCGAACGCCTGCGCGCCTTCCGGCGTCGCGTCGAGCGCGGCGGGGCCGTGCGCCTGTTCGTGATCGTCGGCGGCGGCGAGCCAGTTGCGCGCGATCATCCGGTCGAATAGCTGCACGGCCAGTTCGCCCGCGAGATGGTCGTAGCAGGTGCGCGCGAAACGCATCTCCACTGGCACGGCGGAAGGCGCGCGTTCCGGCGCGCGCTGCGGCGCGCTTGCCCGCGCGAGATTGGCGAGCGCCTCGATGGCCGCGGCGATATCCGGCGTCGCGATGCGGTAGTAGCGATGCCGCCCGCTCACTTCGAGCGCGAGCAGCCCGCCTTCGGTCAGACGCGCGAGATGACCGCTCGCGGCCGACGGCGACAGCCCCGCGATCATCGTCAGTTCGCCAGCGGGGCGCGCGGTGCCGTCCATCAGCGACCAGAGCATGGCGGCGCGGCCGGGATCGGCGATGAGCGCGCCGATGCGCGACAGTCCGGGAAAATGGCGCACGCGCGATTCGGCTTCGTCGAAAGCGGAGTTCATGGCGATGTCCCTGTCGGGCGTAGTAATCGACCTATCCACTCTAGCGCGGCTCCGCATCCGATGTTTCACCGCGCGCCGAAATGTCGATGCACGAAGCGCGGGGCTAGAATGACCGCTGGCATCAGCCAGCAGGAGAATTTCCATGTCCAGATTCATTCTCGCGAGCGTGATCAGCCTTCTCATGCTCTGTGCGGGCTGCGCGGGCGGGCCGTCGTCATCGGCGGGCGGTGGCGGCAGCATCACGATGTACGGCACCATCGATCAGGGCATTACCGTCCACGATTGAATATTGCCGACCCTATAATCGGCATTCATTTCCGCACCAGACGGGCATCCCCATGAATACGCCGACTTCATCTCCCATTCCCGCGGTCTCCAAAAGCCGCGCCGAAACCACGTTCCGTTTTCTCGCCGAGCCGACCTCGGTGAACTTCGGCGGCAAGGTGCACGGCGGCGCGCTGATGAAATGGATCGACGAAACAGCCTATGCCTGCGCCGCGATGTGGTCCGGGCGCTACGCGGTGACGGTCAGCGTCGGCAATATCCGCTTTCGTCGGCCGATTCTCGTCGGCAATCTGGTCGAGTTGCGCGCGCGCGTGGTGACGACCGGGCGCACTAGCATGCACATTCATATCTCCGTGCACGCAGGCGATCCGAAAGTCGGCGAGCTTCAGCAGACGACCGATTGCCTGATGGTCTTCGTCGCCGTCGATGAAAAAGGCCAGCCGACGCCCGTGCCTGCCTTTGTGCCGGAAACGGAGGAGGAAAAGCGTCTCGCGAAATACGCGATGGACGTGAAGGATGCGCTCGACGCGATCGTCGAGCTGAAGCCGGAAGAGGTCGCGGCGGGGAAGGTCTGAGAGCGTAGGTATCCGGGTGGCAAATCCCTCTAGATGTAGTAACATTACTACATCTAGAGGGGCTTCATCATGACCATCACAACGTTATCCAGTCGGGAACTGAATCAGGACGTCACGCGCGCGAAGAAGGCGGCCAAGGACGGTCCTGTTTTCATTACGGATCGCGGAAGGCCGGCGCACGTGCTGTTGAGTATCGAAGAGTATCAACGACTAGCAGGGATGAAGCGGAACCTGGTCGACGTGCTTTCGATGCCGGGACTTGCAGATATCGAGATCGAAATCCCGCGTTCACGCGCGCTCCCTCGCGTGGCTGACTTCGAATGATGTTTCTGCTCGACACCAACGTCATTTCCGAGCTTCGCAAGGCAGGCGATGGCAAAGCCGATGTGAACGTCACGCGCTGGCTGTCCGGCGAAGACGCGGCACGTTTCTACATCTCGGCCGTGACGCTGTTCGAGCTCGAGCTAGGCATTCTCCGCATGGAGCGGCGCGACGCCGAGCAAGGCGGGCGGCTCCGCATGTGGATGCGCAGTCGCGTCATGCCTGAATTTGCTGAGCGGACTCTGCCGCTCGATATGAACGTGGCGCAGCGTTGCGCCAAGTTGCATGTTCCGGATCCGCGGCCTGAGCGGGACGCATACATCGCCGCGACGGCGCTCGTTCATGGCATGACGATGGTCACACGGAACGTGGCCGACTTCGCGCCCTGCGGCGTCAGCGTGATCAATCCGTGGGAGGTCTCTGCGTGAGACCTCCGAACCGCCGAATCTAACGCCAGGCCGTGGCGTGCAGGGCTACTTGTTCCCCACCATATCGCCCGGCTTGACCCATTCGTCAAACTGCTGCTCGGTCACATGGCCGAGCGCGAGCGCGGCGGCCTTGAGCGTCGTGCCTTCCTTATGCGCCTTCTTCGCGATCTGCGCGGCCTTGTCGTAGCCGATATGCGGATTGAGCGCCGTCACGAGCATCAGCGATTCATTGAGCAAACTGTCGATGCGCTTCTCGTTCGGCTCGATGCCGACCGCGCAGTTGTCGTTGAAGCTCTGCGCGCCGTCCGCGAGCACTCGGACGGACTGCAGCACGTTATGCGCGATCATCGGCCGGAACACGTTCAGTTCGAAGTTGCCGCTCGCGCCGCCGAAGTTCACCGCGACGTCGTTGCCGAACACCTGGCAACACAGCATGGTCACGGCTTCGGACTGCGTCGGGTTCACCTTGCCCGGCATGATCGAGCTGCCCGGCTCGTTCTCCGGAATCGACAGTTCGCCGAGCCCGCAGCGCGGCCCGCTCGCGAGCCAGCGGATGTCGTTGGCGATTTTCATCATGCTCGCGGCGATCGTCTTCAGCGCGCCGTGCGCGGCGACGAGCGCATCGGCGGCGGCCATCACCTCGAATTTGTTCGGCGCGGTTTCGAAGGGCAGCCCGGTGAGCTTGCCGATCGCCGCCGCGACCTTCACCGCGAAGTCCGGATGCGCGTTCAATCCCGTGCCGACCGCCGTGCCGCCCTGCGCGAGCTGATACAGATGCGGCAGCGTCGCCTCGACATGCCTGATGCCCTGATCGAGCTGCGCCACGTAACCTGAAAACTCCTGCCCGAGCGTGAGCGGCGTCGCATCCTGCAAGTGCGTGCGGCCGATCTTCACGATCTTGTCGAAGGCCTTCGCCTTCTTGTCGAGCGTATCGCGCAGCGTCTTGAGCGACGGAATCAGATGCTTCGTGATCGCCATCGCCGCGGCGACGTGCATCGCCGTCGGGAACACGTCGTTCGACGACTGGCCGCGATTCACGTCGTCGTTCGGATGCACGAGCCGTTCTTCGCCGCGCGAGCCGCCCATGATCTCGCTCGCGCGATTGGCGATTACCTCGTTGAGGTTCATGTTGGTCTGCGTGCCCGAGCCGGTCTGCCACACGGCGAGCGGAAATTCATCGGGATGCTTGCCGTCGATGATTTCCTCGGCGGCCTGAATGATCGCCTTCGCCTTCTTCGAATCGAGCACCTTCAGCCCTTCGTTCACCTCGGCGGCCGCGTGCTTGATGATCGCGAGCGCGGTGATCAGCTCGGGCGACTGCTTTTCCGTCGAAATCTTGAAGTTCTGCAGCGAGCGCTGCGTCTGCGCGCCCCAAAGCTTGTCGTTCGGCACGGCGATTTCGCCGAACGTGTCCTTCTCCATCCGTACGTCGCCCTTCGCATCGTGTGTCATGGCGTGAGTTCCCTTACGAAGTTGGATCAAAGCTGCTTGTCGACGGGCAGCAGCATGAAGAGGCCCGTCATCGCATTGCGATAAAAACCTGCCTCGGGATCGAAATTGTAGGTGACGAGATCGCCGTTCGCCTCGGTGGTCCAGACGAGGCCCGACTGCGGCGCGCCCGTGCGCCGCAGTTCCTCGGTGACCGCCGCGCTCGCCAGTTGCACGCGCCAGCTCATCTTCGGCGAGATGCTGTTCGCGAAGAGTCTCGCGGCTTCCTCGGCGATCGGCTTGCTGTGGATCACCAGCGCGAGTTCGGTATTCAGCTTGGCCGAGCGCGGATCGAGATTCATGGAGCCGATCACGAGGATACTCCGATCGATCACATAGGCCTTCGCGTGCAGGCTCGCGCGCGACTGCGAGCCGAACAGGCCCGCACGCGGGCTGCTTTCGCCTTCGGCTTGTATCGGCTTGAATTCGTACAGTTCGACGCCGTTCTGCAGCATCGGAATGCGATACGGCGCGTAGCCCGCCTGCACGGCGACGGCATCGGTCGCGGCGAGCGAATTGGTCAGCACCGCGACGCGCACATGGCGTTTCGTCAGATCGCCGAGCGCCTTCACGCCTGCGTCGTGCGGCACGAAGTAGGGCGAGAGAATGAGGAATTCGCTCTGCGCGTCTTTCAGCAAGTCGATGAGGCGCTGCATCGGCGGACTCTTGTAGTCGTCGCTCGGATGCTCGATCTTCGACGGCGAATCGACATGGAATTCCGTCGGCGCCCACACGAGGCCCATTTCCTCGCGCGAAATCTGCTGCGCAAGCGGCGTCGCGTTGAGCGGTTTCGCGTTCAGCGGCTCGGCCTGTTGGCGCCAGTGCGCGCGCAGGTCGTCGCGGGTTTTGTCGAGCTCGGACGGATCGAACTTCTGCTTGTTCAGCGCGCGCAGCGGGTAGGCGAGCGAACTGTTCCAGTAATCGTCGAAGCTCGCGGAGATTTCGTGCGTCACCGGGCCGGCGGCGAAGACGTCGAGATCGCGGAACTGCAGCGTCGGGCTCGCGTTGAAGTATTCGTCGCCGAGGTTGCGTCCGCCGACGATCGCGATCTGGTTGTCCGCGATCATCGCCTTGTTATGCATGCGGCGCGTGAAGTGGCCGAGATTCGTGAAGAAATTCTGCGTGCGCTCGGAAAAGCTGCGCTGCGTGCTGCCGTACGGGTTGAACACGCGGATCTCGATCTTGTCGTGCGAATTGAGCGCCGCCATGATCTGGTCGATGTCCTTGAAGTTCAGATCGTCGACGAGCATGCGCACCCGCACCCCGCGATCCGCCGCATAGAGCGCCGCGCCCAAGAGCAGCTTGCCGGTGTTGTCCTCCTCGGCGATGTAGTACTGCATGTCGAGCGTCTTCGTCGCCGCGCGCGCGAGCGCGATGCGGGCCTGCAGCGCGTCGGTGCCGGTCGGCAGAAGGCGCACCGCCGACTGATCCGGATGCTGCCGTTCCAGCGGCGCGAGCGCGTTCGCGAGCGGCGTCGCTTCGTTCGACGCCAGCGCGCGGCTCTCCGGTCTATCGAACGCCGTCGCGGGCGGGCGCGTCGCGCAGGCGGTGAGCGCCGTCGTCAAAACGACGATGGCCACATTGCGCACGGCGTCGCTCAATCTTCTTTCGATGCTGGCGTGCTTCGCGCCACGCTCTGTCACTTCCCACATCCCCCGGCTTTCCGACACTTCGATTCCTCGTTTTTAGTTGTCGCGACTCGGCACGTCCTGACGCATTCGACGGACGGCACGATGAAGCAAGGCGCGTTCTCGCACCGCGCATCTCGAAATTATTTTATGGGAAATCGGAAAAAGGTCGGACGGAATGCCCGCGAGTGAGGGGAAGAGGACGCTGAAGACAAAAAAAAGCCCGCTTGGCTGAAGCGGGCTGACAACCCCTGTCACAGATGTCTCAAGGAGGAGACGGGTTCATCGTAGCAATGCGCGCCGTGCGGCCCAACCAAGCATTCGTGCTATGCAAATCGGCGCGTGCATCGTGTGCTTATCAGACGTGTCCGTGCGGCGCGGCGCTCGCGGCATCGGTGTCGTCGGGCCGCGGCGCGACGCCCGTCTCGATGAAGCGCCGGCTGATGCGATGGAACCGCAGCGTCATCAATACGGCGACGCTCGCGAGTCCGGCGGCGAGTCCCCACCACAGGCCTTTCGCGCCCAGCTCGAAGTGGAACGCGAGCACATAGCCGGTCGGAAAGCCGACGCCCCAGTAGCCGAACGCGGCGGCGAGCATCGGGATGCGCGTGTCTTTCAGGCCGCGCAGGCAGCCGGAGCCGACCGTCTGCATGCCGTCGACGATCTGAAACACGGCCGCGACGCCGAGGAGCGACGCCGCGAGCGCAACGGTATGCGCGTTGGCGGGATCGTCGAGATTCAGATACAGGCCGACGATCGCGCGCGGCACGGTGATCAGCACGAGTCCGGAGCACACCATGAAGCCGACGCCGAGCGCGAGCGCGACGAAGCCCGCGTGCCGCGCCGCGACCGGCACCCCCGCGCCGACCCAGTAGCCGACGCGCACGTTGGCCGCCTGACCGATCGCGAGCGGCACCATGAACGCGACCGACGCGACGTTGAGCGCGATCTGGTGCGCGGCGAGCGGTGCTTCGCCGAGCAGGCCGACCATCATGCCGGTGGCGAGAAAGAGCGTCGATTCGACGCCGTAGGTGATCGCGACGGGCCAGCCGAGGCCGAAGAGCTCGCCCATCAGCGGCAGACGCGGGCGCGCGCGCACGACGAAATGCCGGTAGCGCGGCCGCAGATGCAGCACCGCGACGAGCGCGATCGCGATGCCCCAGACGGTGATCGTGGTCGCAGCAGCCGAACCGAGGAAACCTTCGCGCGGCAGGCCGTACGCGCCGTGGATCAGCCCGTAGTTGAGAAAGCCGTTGACGAACACGCCGCCGATCGAGATCCACAGGAGCCGGCGCGCCGCGCCGATCGCGGGCAGAAACGCGCGCATCATGCCGACGCCGATGAGACTGGCCGGCGTCCCCCAGCGCAGCACCGCGCAATATTCGCCGACGTTCTTCGCGAGCGTCGCCGGTTCGTGGAACGCGAGCAGAATCGGCTCGGCGTAGCTCAGCAGTACGAACGCGGGCACGGCGAGGAGTATGGAAAGCACGAGCCCGGTCCAGTAGATGCCCGGCACGCGGTCGTCGGCGTTCGAGCCGCGCGCGTGCGCGACCGACACGGAAACCGACGTCAGCACGCCCTGCAGCAGCGTCACGACGACGAAGAAGAGGTTCGCGCCGAGCCCGCCCGCCGCGAGCGCGTCGGGGCCGAGCGAGCCGAGCAGGATGGTGTCGGTGACGCCCATCGCCATCTGCGAGAGTTGCGCGATGGCGAGCGGCGCGGCGAGGCGCGCCGTATCGACGGCATGACGCGAGAGGCTCGGCGGTCCTTGATGCGCGCGTGTGGCGCGCGTGACTTGCGGTTGCATGGCTGCTCGGATCGAAAACAAAGGCGACGCTCAGCGCACTGAGCGTCGCGGACTGGAAAGCGGAAGGGCAACAAGCGGAGCGCGCTGCGAAACGTGCGCTGACGGGAAAACCGACGCTACAGACCCGGCGCTGAAACCAGAACGAAAGACGACTAGCTTATTGCGTCGCGTGCGGCGTGTCGATGACGCGATCGCTTATGGCCGGATTTTCTCAAGTGCGCGGCGCGTGCGCGCAACTGGCGGCGATGCTATTCGGGCGCGCGCACGTGGATCGTCTGGCCGTCGAGCTTCACGCGCTGACCCGCGCGGATCTTGCACGTTTTGCGCAGCTCCACCTTGCCGTCGACGGTGACATCGCCCATTGCGACGCGCGCCTTCGCGGAGCCGCCGCTGTCCGCGAGGCCCATCAGCTTCAGCAGATTGTGGAGTTCGACGTAATCGCCGGTGAGGGTGAACTGGAGTGGCGGCATGGGACGGGTGATGCGGGAAAGGCCTCCATGATAAACCACGCACAAACGTGCGCCGGGCATGCGTCGTGCTGAGTGCCATCGCGGGACCGGTAATCGGATCGCAAGCGAGCTGGTTGGCAAATGTAGCCAGATGAAACCGTCGGTAACAATGACTGGTTTTAAAGAACTCGCCCGATCGGTGCCCGGTCCGACCGTTTGATCGATGAAGCTTCGGTCATCTTTCCAAGCGACAAAAGTCGCGCGGCTCGCTCGTTTCACCGCTTTCAGCGCGCCGCCGACGCCAACTACAGAGAGGACTAGCTTATGACTCGCGCACGAATCCTTTTGATCGGCTCCGCCATCGCCACGCTCGCCGCTTCGGGCGCTTACGCTCAGACCGCGACACAGCCCGAGCCGGTGCAACCGCAGCCGATGCAGGCCCAGCAGCCGATGACGCCGCCGCAGCAGAACGTCGTCGCGCCGGCGCCGACCGATCCGCTCGTCCAGCGCCGCAACGCGAACGCGCAGGCCAACGCCGAGTATCGCGCGTCGAAGAAGGCGTCGAAGGCCGAGCTGAAGGCGCAGAACCAGCAGGCCAAGGCGCAATACAAGGAAGAGGTGCAGAACGCGAAGATCAACCGCAAGGCGGACAAGGACGCCGCCAAGGCGGAACTGAACGCGACGGAGCCGGGCACGCCGAAGGACGCGGGCCTGCAGCACTGAGCGTGACGCGTCGCGAGGCCGCGCGTCGCGGCGCTCGCGGCATCTAAAAGAAGGGAGGACATCATGAATCGAAAAACCAATGCGCTGCTGGCGGCGCTGATCGCCGGGACGCTTGCGAGCGTGAGTGCGGCATCGTTCGCGCAGACGACATCCGACGCCCCGACCGCCGCCGATCAGAAGGCCGCGAAGGAACAGTCGAAGGCCGACAAGAAGTCGGCCGTCGCGCAAGCCAAGGCCGACAAGAAGAAAACGGAGGCGCAGTCAGACGCCAACGAAGCCGCCGCCGACGCGAAGCTGAAGAACGCGAAGAAAGCGGAGTAGTACGCGCTTTCGTAGCGACGCGAGCCCGGTTCATCGCGAACCGGGCTCGTTTCATTTGGGGCCAAAAGCGTAGTCGAGCCAAAGACTTGCGCGCGCGGGTTGTATGGATATACAGTGTGCGTCACTCTTTTGCCGCCGCCTTCCTTCACGTGCTCACGCTTCCCGACACCGCCGACGCCGCTTCCGACTCCACCGCGAAACAGGTCGCCGACTATCTCGCGAAGCTCAACGAGGCGCAGCGTGAGGCCGTCGAGTTCGGCGTCGATGAACCGGGTCGCACGGGCGGGCCGTTGCTCGTGATCGCGGGCGCGGGCTCGGGCAAGACCAACACGCTGGCGCATCGCGTCGCGCATCTGCTGGTGAAGGGCGCCGATCCGCATCGCATTCTGCTGCTCACGTTTTCGCGGCGCGCGGCGCTCGAAATGACGCGACGCGTCTCGCGCATCGCGATGAACGCGCTCGGCAAGAAGAGCGCGATCGCGCAGGGGCTGACGTGGTCGGGCACGTTTCACAGCGTCGGCGCGCGGCTGTTGCGCGATTACGCCAATCTCGTCGGGCTCGCGCCATCGTTCACGATCAACGATCGCGAAGATTCCGCCGATCTCATGAATCTGGTGCGGCACGAGCTCGGGTTGTCGTCGAAGGAGAAGCGCTTTCCCGCGAAGTCGACCTGTTTCGCGATCTACTCGCGCGTCGTGAACACGGGCGCGTCGCTTGGTAACGTGCTCGATCAGTCGTATCCGTGGTGCCGCGAGTGGGAAGCCGACCTTAAGCGTCTGTTCGCCGCCTACGTCGCCGCGAAACAGGCGCAAAGCGTGCTCGATTACGACGACCTGCTGCTCTACTGGTCGCATCTCGCGGCGGAGCCTTCAGTGGCGGCGGATCTCGCTAGTCGGTTCGACCACGTGCTCGTCGACGAATATCAGGACACCAACCGCCTGCAGGCGTCCATCCTGCTCGCGATGAAGCCCGACGGGCGCGGCCTCACGGTCGTCGGCGACGACGCGCAGTCCATCTATTCGTTTCGCGGCGCGACCGTGCGCAATATCCTCGATTTTCCCGGCCATTTCGATCCGCCCGCCGCGACCGTCACGCTCGATCGCAACTATCGCTCAACGCTGCCGATTCTCGAGGCATCGAATGCGGTGATCGGGCTCGCGTCGGAGCGCTACACGAAGAATCTGTGGACCGACAAGGCATCGGCGCAGAAGCCGCGCGTCGTCTCCGTCGCCGATGAAGCCGATCAGGCGCGCTATGTCGTCGAAAAGGTGCTCGAAGCGCGCGAGGCGGGCATGAAGTTGAAGGCGCAAGCGGTGCTGTTCCGCGCCGCGCATCACAGCGCGACGCTCGAAATCGAACTCACGCGGCGCAACATTCCTTTCGTGAAATTCGGGGGACTCAAGTTTCTCGATTCCGTCCACGTGAAAGACGTGCTGGCGGTGCTGCGCTGGGCGGAAAATCCGCGCGACCGCGTCGCGGGTTTTCGGGTCGCGCAGTTGCTGCCGGGCATCGGTCCGGCCATCGCCGGGCGCTTGCTGGATAGCGTCGCGCAGGATCAGGCGCCAGGCGCGATTGCCAGATTTCAGGCTCCCGCGCGAGCCAGCGAAGACTGGCCGCGCTTCGTCGGGCTGATGGCGAAACTTTGCGGCCGCGAATCCGGCTGGCCGGCCGAGTTCGAAATGATCCGCCGCTGGTACGAGCCGCACCTGGAGCGCAATCACGAGGACGCGGCGATCCGCATCGGCGATGTGCTGCAGATGGAGAGCATCGCGTCGACGTATCCCACGCGCGAGCGCTTTCTCACCGAACTCACGCTCGATCCGCCCGACGCGACGAGCGACGAATCCGGCGTCCCGATGCTCGACGAGGACTATCTGATTCTTTCGACCATCCACTCTGCGAAGGGCCAGGAGTGGCGCAACGTGTTCGTGCTGAACGGCGTGGACGGCTGCATTCCGTCCGATCTGGGCACGGGCAGCGACGAGGAAATCGACGAGGAGCGGCGTCTGCTCTACGTGGCGATGACGCGCGCGAAGGAAGACCTGCACCTCATCACGCCACAGCGGTTCTACGTGCACAACCAGACGCATCTGGGCGACCGGCACGTCTGGGCGCAGCGCACGCGCTTCATCCCGCCGCATCTGATGCAGAACTTCGAAGCGGCCGCGTGGCCGCCGGTGATCGCGCCCGCCGCGCCGACGGCGGCGGGGCTGGCGGCGGCCGCGAAAGCGAAAATCGATATCGCGGCGCGCCTGAAGGGAATGTGGGATTAACGCTGCGCGCGTGACGGTCGCGGAGCGCGCGGCGACGGTGCAAAGATGCTGCGCAGCCACGCGGCGAAGCGCGTGAAGCCGTCGTAAGGCTCTTCGACGAACAGTTCGGGCCGCAGCGAGCGCACATATTCCAGCACCTGTTGCGCTTCCTGCTTCTGGATCGACCCATAGAAAATGCCGAGCCGCAGCAGGCAGCGCAGTTCGCCCAGCTTTTCACGCGCGGTCGAGCCGATGCTCGTCTCCACGGAAATCTTCGTTTCGTACACGCGCTGGCGCAGCGAATCCGCGAGACGCCACGCGGGCGTCTGCATCTTTTCTTCGACTTCGCGGATGTCCGCCGCAGCCGATTTCATTTGCGACGCGAGCATGTCCACTTGCGACACATCGCCCTTCGCCTCGGTGACGATCGCGGTCGCCCACGCGCGCGACGCCGCGATGAGATCCTCCGCGGTCCAGTCGGCGCGGATCGCGAACGCGAATCCGTGCTCGGAGGCCTGACGGATCAGGATTTCGACGACATCGGGAAACTCCTTGTCGAGCGCGCGCTTGGCCCACGCGTACTGGCCGTGCGTGAGCATGCGCTGCACCGCCTGCTCGGTCAGCGGCGTGTCGTTGTCCAGCAGCTTCGCGCGCAGGAAGTCTTCGAACGTCGGCGTGACGAATTGCGGATCCAGCTTCAGCGACAGGCGCATGAACGCTTCGAAATCGCGACGCAGCGAAGCGATCGTCTCTTCGCGCAACGAAAGGGTGATTTGACGCATGTTGGTTCCCGGTTCCGCGTCCGGATGGTCCGGAGCGCGAGAAATGCCTTTGGCGCCGCTCTCGGGGCGGAGTCCATTCGTTTCTGATATCGGCGCGCTTTCCGGGAACTTGAGGATTTTTCGATGCTTTTTGAAAGCCGTTGGCTAGCGAATTGACGGAAACGTTTAGCGCAGCACGGCGAACTGCCAGACGAAAAATACCGTCAGCGACACCGCAATCGTCAAAAGCGGCCGTTTCGTGAGCGCGCAAACGATGATCGCGACGATCGACGCCACGAGTTGCGGATTGCGCCAGGTGATCTCGGCGCCGTTGCCGTGCGGCGAGACGGCCATCGGCACGATGATCGCCGTGAGCACCGTCACCGGTACGAACGAGAGCGCGGTGCGCACGATCGGCGGAAAGGGCAGACGCTCGCCCAGCACGAATACGGCGGCGCGGATCACATATGTGACCACCGCCATGCCGAGAATCAGCGTGATGTAGTTCATTGCGTGCGCTCCTTGGCGTTCTTCAGGCGGTTTTTCTCGTGCGGGCGGTTCTCCATCAGCGTGAGCACCATGCCGACCGCGACGCCCACGAACACCGCCGCGAGCAGCCCGAGCTTGTACGGCCAGCCCTGCCAAGCGAACGACAGCACGCCCGATGCGAGCGCCGCCGCGACGAAACGCACAGCCACGAGTTGCGGCACGATGATCGCGATGAACGTCGCGACCATCGCGAAGTCGAGGCCGAGCGACTTCAATCCGGGAAACGCCGCGCCGAACAACAGTCCGAGGAGCGTCCACAACTGCCAGTTCAGGTACATCGCGACGCCGGAGCCGAAAAAGTAATGCGGACCGGTCTCGCCCGGCGCGCGCTTCTGATAATGCGCGTAGGCGACGGCGAAGACTTCGTCGGTGAGAACGCCCGCGAGCGCCCAGCGCCAGCGGCGCGGCAGATGCGCGACATACGGCGCGAGCGTCGCCGAATAGAGGACGTGTCGCAGATTGACGACGAGCGTCGTCGCCCAGATGACGGCGAAGCTCGCATGCGACGCGATCAGGCCGACCGCGATGAACTGCGCGGAGCCCGCGAACACCGCGAGCGACATCAACTGGCCATGCCAGAGCGTGAGCGGACTTGCGGTGACGAGCGTGCCGAAGATCACGCCGAAGGGCGCGGCGCCGATCATCATCGGAATGGTGTCGCGCGCGCCGGCAGCGAATTCGCGCAATGCGGCGCCGGAAGGTTGTGCGGGTGTTGCTTTCAAGGTTTCCTCCTATGGAAGCGAGGATACGCAAGACGCCGGCTTACGCGCTTGTACGTTCTTGCGCTTTCCTGGCTGGGCGGAGCGCTCAGCGCCAGCGGCCGGGCGGCACGCCGAACGTCCGCTTGAAATGGCGCGTGAAATGACTCTGGTCGGTGAAACCGCTCGCCGCGGCGACGTCGGTTACGGAAGCGCCCGCGCGCAGTGCCGGCAACGCGCGCACGATACGCAACTGATTGCGCCATGCGTGCGGCGCGAGACCCGTTTCGCGCGTGAAGAGACGCGCCGCGTGGAAGGTCGAGAGACCGACCGTCTGCGCGAGTTCGGCGAGCGTGACCGGTTCGAGCAGATCGTCGGCGAGGCGGGATTTCATCGCCGTGACGCGGTGTGTGTCGGCGGCGAGCGGCGCGATGTCCGGGCGTTCCAGCGCGTGGCGGCCGAGCAGCGTCGTCACGGCATCGACGAGCGCCAGTTCCGCGGCGAGCGGATCCGCGCCGCTTTCCAGCAGCCGATGCGCGACGACCAGGCGCCGCGCCAGATCGGGATCGCGGATGATGTCATCGGGAAACCAGGGCGACGATTCCCGCCGCCCCGACATATCTCGCGCGAGGCCTTCGACGAACGGCACCGGCAGATAGAACACGCGATAGCGCCAGCCCGCATCGACGGCCCGCGCGCCCGTATGCACCTCGCCGGGATTGATCACCGGCACCGAGCCGGTTTCGGCCACATGATGCGCACCGCGATAGTCGTAGCATTCCGCGCCGGCTTCGATGACGGGCACCGTGTAGGCGTCGTGCCAGTGCGGCGAGAATTCGTGATCGTAGTATTCGGCCGTGACCATGTCCGCGTCAGGCACGAGCGGCGAGCGCCAGTAGCGTGCGGCGTTGCGGAAACGGTCGGCGTTCATCGTCGGGAAGTTCTGAGACAAGCGGAATCGCTCAGTTTACAACTTTGCTACGCGCCGGACAGGACAGTTGCGCATCACTTCACCGGTATGGTCGTGCCTTCCGGCACTGGCACGGCCGTCACGCTGTTCTTCGGGCTGCCGGTCGCGACGCGGTCGCTGTACGTCAGATAGACGAGCGTATTGCGTTTCGCATCGACGATGCGCACCACGTGCAGCGTCTTGAAGATGAACGACATGCCGGCCGAGAACACATCGGTTTTCTGCTTGAGCGGCTGTGCGATCTTGATCGGCCCGACCTGACGGCAGGCGATGGACGCTTCCGTCGGGTCTTCGGCGATGCCGAGCGTGCCCTTCACGCCGCCCGTGCGCGCGCGCGACACATAGCAGGTCACGCCCTGGACGAGCGGATCGTCGTAAGCGTCGACGCTCACGCGATCCGAGCCGGTGAAGCGGAAATTGGTGTTGACGCTGGCGATCTCCTCCGCGTGCGCGAACCCCGCGCCGAGGAGGGTGGCGAGCAAGGCCAGGTTTCGGGCGAGCGCAAGGACGGAGGGTTTCATCGTCGTCTTCCGGAAAAGAGAAAGGGCGTCGTATTGTATCGACGCCCTTGGCTCTTCGATGCATCTCGCGCTTCGCATGCAGTCAATGAAAGATCAGATACAGAATCACCAGCACGATCACCGGCACGCCGAGCAACCATCCAAGTAGGTAAGGCATGTCGTCCTCCTTCGCGTGTTGTTGTTGACGATTCCAGTATCGCGAGGAAGGCGGGCGCGCGTTAGCCGTGTGTGTCCGAAATCTGTGTAGGTGTTGTCCTATCAGGACTTTCTCGCTGCTTACAGATTCGTAAGGCGATTCGATTCAGGCGACGCGCTTCTTCCGTGCCGCGATGTCGGCGTAAAGCGTGCGCACGTAATCGAGATGCGCGCCCGCGCACTCGCGCGCCCGCGCGGGATCGCGCGCGACGATCGCATCGAAGATCGCGCGATGCTGGGACATCAGGTTCGCTTCGACTTCATCGTCGTAATCGACGAGACGGTGCGAGGTCAGCATCGATTCGCGAACCAGTTCGTTGAGGCCGTGCATGACGTGCGTGAGCGCCACGTTGTGCGTCGCGTCGGCGATCGCGAGATGGAACGCCGCATCCTTTTCCGCGATGCGCGTGCTCTTGTCGGCGACGGCGGTCTGGAGCGCGTCGAACGCGGCGGCGATGCGCGCGATATCGGCGTCGGTAGCGCGCTCGGCGGCGTAAGCGGTGGACAGCGTCTCGAGGCCGTGGCGCAGTTCGAGCACGTCGGCGCTGGCGTTCGGCTGCTGTTCGAGCAGTGCGGCGAGCGGATGCGACACGAGCGGCGCGGTCACATCCGACACGACGAAACCGCCGCGTCCCGCCGCGCGTATGAATCCGTCCGATTCCAGCCGTATCAGCGCCTCGCGCAGCGACGGGCGCGACACGTTCAACTGCTCGGCCAGATCGCGCTCGGCGGGCAGGCGCTGGCCGGGCAGGAGCGTGCCGTTCGAGATCAGTTCGCGAATCTGACCGGACACGACATCGGAGAGGCGCACGCGTGCGTACGAGTGCGCATTGACGGGCTGAAAACTCATCGCTGGACGTATAGGCCGGTTGAAAGCTGGTGAATATCCGAGTTTGACACGAAAGAGGCATCTCATTAAAGTCTTGGTCAGACCAAGCTTACCAAAAATGATTGTCCAACCCCACGATCGGACCTCATGAAAGTTGCCCTGTTCGTCCCCTGTTTCATCGACGCGTTCTATCCGCAGATCGGCATCGCTACGCTCGAATTGCTCGAGCGGCTCGGCGTGGACGTCGACTATCCGCCGGACCAGACGTGCTGCGGCCAGCCGATGGCCAATAGCGGCGCGCACAAGGACGCCGCCGGCGCCGAGCGCGTGTTCGCGCGGAATTTTGCCGACTACGACTATGTGGTCGGGCCGTCGGCGAGCTGTGTGCATCATGTTCGCGAACACTTCACCGCGATCGAGCAGACGAGCGCGGTGCAGAAGGTTCGTCGCAATACGTATGAGCTCGTCGAATTCCTGCATGACGTGCTGAAGGTGCGCGAGTTTCCGTGGGCCGAGTTTCCGCACAAGGTCGGGCTGCACAACAGTTGCAGCGCGGTGCGGCATCTGCGCGAGACATCGAATTCGGAAGTCGCGGGCACGCCGTTTTCGAAGCCCCGCGCGCTGCTCGAAGGCGTGAAGGGCATCGAGTTCGTCACGCCCGCGCGTCCCGATGAATGCTGCGGGTTCGGCGGCACGTTCTCGGTCACCGAAGAGGCCGTCTCCGTGCGCATGGGGCAGGACAAGGTGCGCGATCACGTCGGGGCGGGCGCGGAGTACATCGTGTCGGGCGACATGTCTTGTCTCATGCATCAGCAAGGCTGCGCGGAGCGCATGAAGGCCGATGCGAAATTCATCCATATCGCGCAGGTCCTGAACGGAGCACGCGCATGAGCAAGACCGTTCGCATCGATCACGCGAAGGCGGCGGGCGCGTTCCTGCAAAAGCCGGATCACGTCGCGTTCCACGACAAGCGTCTGTGGGATTTGCGCAGCAAGCGCGACGCTCAGGCGCACGGCATCCCGGAATGGGAGACGATGCGCAATCTGGCATCGCAGATCAAGGAGCACACGCTGTCCAATCTCGCCGATTACATCGCGCAGTTCGTCGATCAGGCCGAGAAGAATGGCGTCGCCGTGCATTTCGCGGCCGATGCGCAGGAGCACAACGAACTCGTCTACAAGCTGATGAGCGAGCGTGGCATGACATCGCTCGTCAAGAGCAAGTCGATGCTCACCGACGAGTGCTACATGCGCGACTATCTCGAGCCGCGCGGCATCACCGTGATGGAAACCGATCTCGGCGAGCGTATCCAGCAGCTCGATCATCAGGATCCGAGCCACATGGTCGTGCCGGCGGTGCACAAGCTCCGCGCGGATGTGGCCGAGCTCTTCGGCAAGACCATCGGCACCGATCCGCAGAACAGCGACATTCACTATCTCGCCGAAAGCCAGCGCATGAACACGCGGCCGTACTTCGTGCGCGAGAAGACGGCGGGCATGACCGGCTGCAACTTCGCGGTTGCGGAGACGGGCACGGTCGTCGTGTGCACGAACGAGGGCAACGCGGATTTGTCGGCGAACGTGCCGCCGCTGCATATCGCGTCGATCGGCATCGAGAAGCTCATTCCGACGATCGCCGATCTCGGCGTGTTCGTGCGCATGCTGTCGCGCAGCGCGCTGGGCTCGCCGATCACGCAATACACATCGCACTTTCGCCAGCCGCGTCCGGGCACGGAGATGCACTACATCCTCGTCGACAACGGCCGCGCCGAGCGGCTCGCGATGGACGATTTCTGGTACTCGCTCAAATGCATCCGCTGCGGCGCGTGCATGAATACGTGTCCGGTGTATCGGCGCAGCGGCGGGCTTTCCTATGGCGGGACGTATTCCGGGCCGATCGGCGCGATCATCAATCCGACCCACGACCTGAAGCGCTACAGCGCGCTGCCGTTCGCCTCGACGATGAACGGCAGTTGCACCAACGTCTGCCCGGTGAAGGTGAACATCCACGAGCAGATCTACAAGTGGCGCGAGGTGATCGCGGAGAAACACGAAGTGCCGTTCGTGAAGCAGGAAGTCCTGAAGATGGCGGGGCGCCTGCTCGCGAGTCCGACGCTTTATCGCGCGACGGTCGCGTCGCTCGGCGGCGCGCTGAAGCGTCTGCCCAATTTCGTGCTCTACAACCCGCTCAACATCTGGGGACGTCAGCGCGATTTGCCCGAAGCGCCTGCCGAGACTTTTCACGAGTGGTACAAGAAAAACCGGAAGCCTGAAAAATGACGACTCGCGAAGCTTTTTTGTCGAAGATCCGCGCGGCGCAGCCTGCATCGCGCCCGCGTCCCGATGTGCCGCTCTTTCCGTCGCCGGAAGGCGATCTGAAGGCGCGTTTCACAGCGGCGCTCACCGCGATGGGCGGCATGTGCGTCGAAGCCGGCGGACTGGACGATGTGAACGCGCTGATCGCGTCGCGCTTCCCGGACGCGAAGGTGATCGCGTCGGCGGTGCCGGGCGTCGACGGCACGCGGCCGCTTTCGCCCGATACGCCGCCGGCGTCGCTGCAGGATGTCGATGTGGGCGTCGTGAGAGGGCGTTTCGGCGTCGCGGAAACAGGCTCGGTGTGGTTCAGCGAGCAAGAGTATGTCGTGAACTCAGTCGGCTATCTGTCGCAGCATCTCGTCGTGCTGCTCGATCCCGCGCTGCTCGTCGAGGGCTTGCAACAGGTGTATCGACGGCCCGATTTTGCATCGGCGCGCTATGCGGTGCTCGTGACGGGACCGTCCGCGACGGCGGATATCGAAGGCGTGCTGATTCGCGGCGCTCAAGGCGTGCGCTCGCTCACCGTCGTGTGGCTCGCGTGAAGCGTCAGTGCTTCCAGACGGCGGAAAAGCAAAAAGCCCAGTCACATGACCGGGCTTTTTGACTGAAGCTTTTGGCTCCCCGACCTGGGCTCGAACCAGGGACCTACGGATTAACAGTCCGGCGCTCTACCGACTGAGCTATCGGGGAACAACTGAGATATCTGCTGCTGAGATAAAAAACCCAGCCGATTGACTGGGTTCTTTTGAAACCGACTTGCTGGAGTTTTTGGCTCCCCGACCTGGGCTCGAACCAGGGACCTACGGATTAACAGTCCGGCGCTCTACCGACTGAGCTATCGGGGAACATCTACAGCAGAGAAGCGAAATTATAGGGGGCCGAGATTATCGTGTCAACGCCCAATCTTCACTCGAAAAGCAAATTTTTGCAGTCAAACCGAAGCGTGATGCGGACAAACGCGCGATTTAACGCTCGAGCAGGTTCAGCTTGTCCTTGACGTCCTTGAAGTCGTCGGCCTCGGGAAGCGAGCCCTTCGTCTTCGTGATGCTGGGCCAGTTACGCGCGAGATCGGCGTTCAGTTCGGTGAAGTGCTGCTGGTCCCCGGGTACGTCTTCTTCGGCGTAGATCGCGTTCACCGGGCACTCGGCCACGCAAACGGCGCAGTCGATGCACTCGTCCGGATCGATCGCGAGAAAGTTGGGACCTTCGCGGAAGCAATCCACCGGGCACACGTCCACGCAATCGGTGTACTTGCACTTGATGCAGCTTTCGGTCACAACGTGAGTCATTCAGGCTCCTGCATGCGGAATTCTTGGGGGCGGCGCCCTGAGCGGCTACGTGGGCCGGGAGGTGCGCGTATCGAAACGCATATTGTAGCGTAACGGTAAAAGCGGGCGCGGGCCGCACGCAGCGCGCTTTATATCGATTCGTGATGTACGTATGCGCCGCTTCGCAAAAGGGCGGGGCATGAGTCATGCCGTCGTACACATTCGGGTAACATGGCCCTAAAGGCATACGGCCTGGCGCCGGGCGCACGGCCAATTCGCGTGGATGTTCCAGTCAGAACCATGATCATCAATTCGCTGCTCGATACCGACCTCTACAAGTTCACGATGATGCAGGTCGTGCTGCATCATTTTCCCGCGGCGCATGTCGAATATCGCTTCCGCTGTCGCACGCCGAACGTGGATCTCGTGCCGTACATCGACGAGATTCGCGACGAGGTGCGCCAGCTCTGCAATCTGCGCTTCAAGGAAGAAGAGCTGGATTATCTGCGGCGCATGCGCTTCATCAAGAGCGACTTCATCGATTTCCTCGCGCTCTTTCATCTGAACGAGAAGTCCATCCGTATCGCGCCGTCGCCCAAGAATAATGGCGAGATCGACATCGAGATCGAAGGGCCGTGGCTGCACACGATCCTTTTCGAGATTCCGGTGCTCGCGATCGTCAACGAGGTCTATTTCCGCAACACGCAGCGCAAGCCCGAGTACGAAACCGGCCGCACGCGTCTGCGCGAGAAGATCAAGCTGCTCGCCACGCCGCCCGAATATTCCGACTGCAAGATCGCCGATTACGGCACGCGCCGCCGCTTTTCGGGGCAGTGGCACGAGGAAGTCGTGCTGACGCTGAAGGACAAGCTCGGCGCGCAGTTCGCCGGCACGAGCAACTGTTTCTATGCGATGAAGCACGGCCTGCGGCCGCTCGGCACGATGGCGCATGAATACCTGCAGGCGTGTCAGGCGTTGGGCCCGCGGCTGCGCGACTCGCAGATTTTCGGCTTCGAGATGTGGGCGAAGGAATATCGCGGCGATCTCGGCATCGCGCTGTCGGACGTCTACGGCATGAAGGCGTTCCTGCGCGACTTCGACATGTACTTCTGCAAGCTGTTCGACGGCGCGCGCCACGATTCCGGCGATCCCTTCGACTGGGGCGAGCGCCTTCTCAGGCACTACGAGGAGAACCGCTGCGACCCGCGCACCAAGGTGCTCGTGTTTTCCGACGCGCTCGATATCCCCAAGGTGCTCCAGCTCTATCAGCAGTTCCGCGGGCGCTGCCAGCTCGCGTTCGGCGTCGGTACGAATCTCACCAACGATCTCGGCTATCAGCCGCTGCAGATCGTCATCAAGATGGTCCGCTGCAACGGCCAGCCGGTCGCCAAGCTCTCGGATTCGCCCGGCAAGAACATGTGCGATGACAAGGCGTATCTCGCCTATCTGCGTCAGGTGTTCGGCATCGAGCAGCCGGTCGGCGACGACTGACGGCATCGCAGCCGTGCATTGGGCCTATGCCGTTCGGCCGAGGTTCGTGCGCGTATGTCGCTCGCTATAATTCGAACGCGTCGTCGATCAGTCCGGCGCGTACGAATCTCAAGCACGCCAACACGAGGACGGCACCATGGATACATCGGTCGCGCGCCGCAATATTCTCGCGCGCATTCGCAGCGCGCAGGGCCGTCGCGGCACGCCAACGGAAGCCGAGCGCGAGGCGGCGCAGGAGTATGTCGAACGGCATCCGGCGGGTCCGCGTCCTCCGTTGCCTCAGGACCGTGATGAGCTGATCGCGCGCTTCAGGCTCGAAGCCGAGCGTCTTTCCACGACCATCGCCGAAGTGGAATCGCTCGCGGATGCACCCGTCGAAGCCGCGCGCTATCTTCAGTCGCTGAACCTTCCCGTCGATGTCGTCGCGTGGCCCGCGCTCGGCGATCTGCCCTGGGCGCAAGCGGGCATTCAGGCGGCGCTGCGCAAGCCGGCCGACGCAGACCTCGTCGGCATCACCGGATGTTTTTGCGCGACGGCCGAAACCGGTTCGCTCGTGCTGCTCTCGGGCGCCGATACACCCGCATCCGGCGCGCTTCTGCCTCAGACGCATATCGCCATCGTGCCGGCGTCGCGTATCGTGGCGGCGCACGAAGACGCGTTCGCGTTGATGCGCGCCGAGCGGGGCGATCTCCCGCGCGCGGTGAACTTCGTTTCGGGGCCGTCGCGCACCGGCGATATCGAACAGACCATCGTGCTCGGCGCGCATGGGCCGTATCGCGTGCATGTGATCATCGTGCGCGGGGCCTGAGCACGATGCGACGTTTCGTTTCCGGCGCGCTGTGCGCGGGGCTGGCGCTCATCGCCGCACCGGCCAGCGCGGCGACTTCCGATGGCGCGACGCTTCCGGCTACGTGGGGCATTCCGTTCATCGGCGTCCTGCTTTCCATCGCGGTGTTTCCGCTCATCGCGCCGAAGCTCTGGCATCACCACTTCGGCAAGATCGCGGCCGCGTGGACCGTCGCGTTTCTCGCGCCGTTCGCGCTCGCGTTCGGGCCCGGCACGGCGGGCGGCGTACTGGTTCACGCGATGCTCGAAGAGTACGTGCCGTTCATCGTCCTGCTGGCGTCGCTGTATACGGTCGCGGGCGGTATCTGCGTGCGCGGCAATCTGCACGGCTCGCCGCGTCTGAATACGGGGCTGCTCGCGCTCGGCACCGCGCTCGCGAGCATCATGGGCACGACGGGCGCAGCCATGCTGCTGATCCGTCCGCTCTTGCGCGCGAACGACAATCGCAAGCATGTCGTGCATGTCGTCGTGTTCTTTATTTTTCTTGTCGCGAATGCGGGCGGCTCGCTCACGCCGCTCGGCGACCCGCCGCTTTTTCTCGGCTTTCTAAATGGCGTTGGCTTCTTCTGGACGACAGTGCATCTCGCACTGCCGATGCTCTTCGTCTGCGGCGTGCTGCTCGTGGTGTTCCACGTGCTCGACAGCTACTACTGGCGCAGGCACGACGCGCGGCCCGCCTTTCTCGATCCGACGCCCGACACACCGCCGCTCGGTATCGACGGCAAGATCAATTTCGCGTTGCTCGCCGTGATCGTCGTGCTCGTGCTGATGAGCGGCATATGGAAGCCCGGCATCGCGTTCGACGTGTTCGGCACCGAGGTGAAACTGCAGAATCTCGTGCGCGACGTGCTCCTCATGGCCGTGCTCTTTGCCTCGCTCGCGCTCACGCCGAAAAGTGCGCGCGCGGGCAACGCGTTCGACTGGGCGCCCATCGAGGAAGTGGCGAAACTGTTCGCGGCAATTTTCATCACGATCGCGCCAGTCATCACGATCCTGCGCGCGGGCGAGGCGGGCGCGTTCGCCGGCATCGTGCACGCGGTGTCGGATGCGCACGGCAAGCCGATCGACATCGCTTACTTCTGGGCGACGGGCCTGCTGTCCTCGTTCCTCGACAACGCTCCAACTTACCTCGTGTTCTTCAATCTCGCGGGCGGCGATGCGCACACGCTCATGACCACCGACGCCACGACGCTCGCCGCCATCTCCGCGGGCGCGGTCTTCATGGGCGCGAACACGTATATCGGCAATGCGCCGAATTTCATGGTGAAGGCGATCGCGGAATCGCGCGGCGTGCGCATGCCGAGTTTCTTCGGCTATATCGCATGGTCGGGCGTGGTCCTCCTGCCGATTTTCGCCGTTCTGGGCTGGCTATTTTTCTAGGAGCAATCTATGAAGAAGGTACTTGTCGCGCGTCCCACTTTTCCCGATGTGATCGAGCGCCTGAAACAGTATTTCGATGTCGACGTGAACCTCGGCGACGTGCTCCCGCAGGACGAGTTCGCGCGCCGTATCGCCGACAAAGACGGTGCGTTCACCGCGGGCGAGTGGGTCGGCGAGAAGGAACTGGCGGGCGCACCGAACCTGAAAGTCGTCGCGAACATGGCGGTCGGCTACAACAACTTCGACATGAAGGCATTCGATGCGCACAAGGTCCTCGGCACCAACACGCCGAACGTGCTGAACGAAACCACCGCCGATTTCGGCTGGGCGCTGATGATGGCGGCTGCGCGCCGCGTCACCGAATCCGAACACTATTTGCGCGCGGGCAAGTGGCAGAAGTGGTCGTTCGATTCGTTCCTCGGCGCCGATGTGTACGGATCGACGCTCGGCGTGATCGGCATGGGGCGCATCGGACAGGCGCTCGCGCGGCGGGCGGGCGGTTTCGACATGCGCGTGATCTATCACAATCGCTCGCGTGTCGCGCCCGAGATCGAGGCGCAGCTGAACGCCGAATACGTGTCGAAGGAAGACCTGCTCAAGCGCGCGGATCATGTCGTGCTCGTGCTGCCGTACACGAAGGAGAACCATCACACGATCGGCGCGTCCGAGCTCGCGCTGATGAAGCCGACAGCGACGCTCACGAACATCGCGCGCGGCGGCATCGTCGATGATGCGGCCTTGATCGTCGCATTGCGCGACAAGCGCATCGCGGCGGCGGGCATCGACGTGTTCGAGGGAGAGCCGGACTTCAACCCGGATTTCCTGCTGCTCGACAACGTGGTGCTGACGCCGCACATCGCGAGCGCGACCGAGGGCACGCGCCGCGCGATGGCCAATCTGGCGGCGGACAACCTCATCGCCGGGCTCGGCGAAGGGCCGCGCGCCGGAAATCCGCCCAACCCGATCAATCCGGACGTGCTGAAGAAATGACGGAATTGCTGTATGGCGCTGTCGCTGCGTTGGCGATCGCGCTGGTCGTGTCGCTTTTTGCGCTTATCGTCGTGATACGGCGTAACTCGAACGCGCATATTTACGATGAATTCGAGGCGCTCACCGATCGCGTGAACGACATGGGCGAGGCGCATGCGCGCGCGCAAGAGCGGCTCGAACGCGGGCTGCGCGGCGACATTGCCGAGAGCGCGCGCGTGTCGCGCATGGAATCGCAAAGCGGCTTCACGCAATTCCATCAGACGCTCGCGACGCAACTGGCGAGCACGTCGAGCGTGCAGAACGCGCAGTTCGACGCGCTCGCCCAGCAACTCGCGCAACAAAGCCAGCAGGCGCGCGAGGATCAGGGCAACGCGCTGAAGCGTTTCGCCGATTCGATGTCGCTGCATCTGTCGCAGATGTCGGATGCGAACGAGCGTCGGCTCGGCGAAGTGCGTGCAACGCTCGAAGCGCGTCTCAAGGACATCGAGGCCAACAACGCGACGAAGCTCGACGAGATGCGCCGAACCGTCGACGAAAAGCTGCACGCAACGCTCGAACAGCGGCTCGGCGAGTCGTTCAAGCTCGTGTCGGACCGGCTGGAACAGGTGCATCGCGGGCTCGGCGAAATGCAGACGCTCGCGGCCGGTGTCGGCGATCTCAAGAAGGTGCTCACCAACGTCAAGACGCGCGGCATCTGGGGCGAAGTGCAGCTCGAATCGCTGCTGGAGCAATTGCTTACGCCGGATCAGTACGCGAAGAACGTCGCGACAATTCCGAAGAGCAACGAGCGCGTCGAGTTCGCGATCAGACTACCGGGCCGGCACGATGCGCCAGGCGCGCCGGGCGATGCCGCGACGCCCGTGTGGCTGCCCATCGACGCGAAGTTTCCTCGTGAGGACTACGAGCGCCTGATCGACGCGCAGGAGAGGGCGGACGTGGTCGGAGTCGAAGACGCGTCGCGCGCGCTCGAAGGCCGCCTGCGCGCGGAAGCGAAATCGATAGCGCAAAAGTACGTCGCGCCACCGCACACCACGGACTTCGCGTTGCTCTTTCTGCCGACCGAAGGACTCTATGCGGAGGTGTTGCGCCGCCCCGGCCTGAGCGATTCACTGCAGCGCGACTATCGGGTGACGATCGCCGGACCGACCACGTTGACCGCGCTTCTCAACAGCCTGCAGATGGGATTCCGCACGCTCGCCATCGAGAAGCGTTCGAGCGAAGTGTGGCAGGTCCTCGGCGCGGTGAAGACCGAGTTCGGCAAGTTCGGCGAAGTGCTGGCGAGAACGAAGTCGCAGCTCGAAACCGTCACGCGCTCGATCGAAGCCGCGCAGACGCGCACGCGGCAGATGGGCAAGCGCCTGCGCGATGTCGAGGCGCTGCCGGGAGAACAGACGGCGGGGCTATTGGGCGATGCGCTCGGAGATCCGTCATCGCCGGAAAGCGACGACGACCTGTGACTTACTGGGCGAGGCGTTCGAGCGGCTCGCCGGTCACGCGCACGATGCGCCAGTCGGGGAGAACCGTCGCGCCCATCTTCTCGTAGAAGTCGATGGCGTTCTGATTCCAGTCGAGCACCGACCACTCGAAGCGACCGCACTGACGCTCGATCGCGAGGGCGGCGAGCTTCTTCAGCATCAGCGTGCCGAGACCGCTGCCGCGCATCGACGGACGCACGTACAGGTCTTCGAGATATAGGCCGCGCTTGCCGAGAAAGGTGGAGAAGTTCTGGAAGAAGAGCGCATAGCTCACGACTTCCCCTTCCTGCTCCGCGACGAGCGCTTCCGCGGCGGGACGCGCCCCGAAAAGGGCCTCGTGCACGCCTTCCTTGGTCGCGATGAACAGATGCGTGAGCTTCTCGAACTCCGCGAGCTCGTACATCAGGCCGAAGATCGCGGCGACGTCGGCGGGCGTGGCCGTGCGGATCGTCGCATTCCCGTTCGCCGTGCTCATGCTTCCTCCGGCGCGTCGGACAACACGATTTCGATGCCGCCGAAACGCGACGCCACCCAGTTGTACGCGTGGCACGCGATCCACAGCAGGATGAAACCGAGAATCGCGTTGAGCAGCAGCGCGCTCGTGACCGTGCTCACTTCCACCGAGCCGTATCGCACGAACGCGACCACGACGCCGAGCAGCACGATGGGCACGCTGAAAGTCAGGTACACGAGGATCAGCGCCTTGGCGGTCTGTCCGGGTGCAATGAATGAGATCTGCTTTTTCATGGAAGGAAAGCCCCGTCTATCGATGTAGGAATATGTGTGCTGGCGACGTTCGTTGCGGCGCGCGTCAGATCAGGCCGTCGAACGGCACGATCTCGATTTCGTCGCCGGCGTCGATGTCGCCGCGCGCGTGCTCGAGCACGATGAAGCAGTTGGCTTCGCTCATCGAGCTGAGCACGCCGGAACCTTGCGGGCCGGTCGTGACGACGCGAAAGCGGCCGTCGTCGTCGCGCGTTGCGATGCCGCGCTGGAACTCCGTGCGGCCCGCGCGCTTTTTCATCGGCTCGGCGGCGCTCGCGCGGATGACCGTGAGCGGCTGGCGCGTCGCGCCGGACATCGCAATCAGCGCCTCGCGCACGATGAAGTAGAAGGTCGCCATCACGGCGACCGGATTGCCCGGCAAGCCGAAGAAGAGCGCCGACTTGCCCGTGCCCGCGCGCGCGCCCGACCACAGGCGGCCGAACGCGAGAGGCCGGCCCGGGCGCATCGCGATCTTCCAGAAGGCGACGTCGCCGAGCGAATTCATCAGTTCGCACGTGAAGTCCGCATCACCGACCGACACGCCTCCCGAACTGATGACGACATCCGCGCTTTCGGTCGCATGGCGCAGCGCCTTTTCGAGCGATGCGCGGTCGTCGCGCACGATGCCGAGATCGACCGTTTCGACGTTTAGGCGCTTGAGCATCGCGAAGAGCGTGTAACGGTTGCTGTCGTAGAGACTTCCCGGGCTCAGCGTTTCGCCGACCGAGCGCAATTCGTCGCCCGTCGAAAAGAAGGCGACGGTGAGGCGCTTGCGAACGGACACTTCGCCGATGCCGAGCGACGCGAGCAGACCCAGATCCGATGCGCGCACGATGCGGCCAGCGAGCAGCGCCGGCTTGCCTTTCGCGAGATCCTCGCCTGAGAGGCGCCGGTTCTGGCCCGCGCGGATCTTCGCGGTGGAGAAGCGGATCGCATCGCCTTCGCGCGTGACGAGCTCCTGCGGCACGACGGTGTCGCAGCCCGGCGGAATGAGCGCGCCCGTCATGATGCGTACACACTCGCTCGCACCCGGCGCGCGTTCGAAAGGTCGTCCCGCGAGCGCGGTGCCCGCGACGGACAAGTCGATCGTATCGCCGCCGCGCGAGAGCGCCTCGCCGGCGAACGCGTAGCCGTCCATCGCGGAGTTGTCGAACGCAGGCACGTCGATGGGCGAGATCACGTCGTCGGCGAGCACGCGGCCGAGCGCGTCGTGCAGGCCCACGCGCTCGACGTGAGCGTCCCGCGTGCGCGGCATGGCCCACTGACGCACGATTTCCTGCGCGGCTTCGACAGGAAGCGCATTCGGATCGTACTGGGCGACGCAGGCGGAGAGGTCCTTGGACGTGGTCATGAATCGGCGTGGATCGCGCCGGAACCCGGCGAAGAAGCAGCCACGAGGCCGCGCGGTGGTAGAACGCCTGTACGCGGATTGCCGCAATGGCGGACGTGAGAATCAGCGGCGTTCCAGCTCGGCCAGCTGCTGTAAATCATTGATATTGTAAAACGCGCGTTCATCGTGAAATCGCACTTCCACCGGCTTGTGGCGCGCGTACCACGCGCGGACCTTGCGTTCTCCGCGGTCGAGCCAGGCGTCGAGATCGTCGGCGAGCGAGGTGCGCAGGAGCGCGAAAACCGGATGCGCCGTGACTTCTCCGGACGCATCGATTGTTGCGGCGTACGCAACGTCGCCGCCATGCGCGTCGAGCGCTTGCATCAACGTGACGCCGATATGTTCGTCGACGAAAGGCGCGTCGCAAGGCGCGGTCAGCACATATTGCGTGGTGGCGGCGCGCAGTGCGGCGGCGATGCCGGCGAGCGGCCCCGGATAATCCGCTCGCGTATCGGGGATGACGCGCGCGCCGAACGCAGCGCCGAGGCGCTCGTAGTCTTCGATGGAACGATTCGCGCTGATCAGGAGCGTGTCAGCCTGAGGCGCGATGCGTCGCATGACATGCAGTGCGAGCGGCTCGCCGTGAAACGGCTGCATGCCTTTGTCGACGCCGCCCATGCGCGAACCGCGTCCGCCCGCGAGCACGAGCGCGGTGACAGTCGAGGCGGAATGGGCGTTCAGCACGAGCGATCCAACGCGCTCAGCCGCCGATGTACGACATCTCGACGCGACGCGCATCGTCACGCGTCGGCGCCGACGCGCTGCCGCGCAATTGCGAATAGCGGTCGCCGCGCGCTTCCCAGATGCGTGCGACGGCCGTCGCGACTTCCTCGTCGCTCGCGCCGCTGCGGATCAGGCCGCGCAGGTCGTGGCCCGATACCGCGAAGAGACACAGATAGAGCTTGCCTTCGGTCGAGAGCCGCGCGCGCGTGCAGGAGTCGCAAAAGGCGCGCGTGACGCTGGAAATCACGCCGATTTCGCCGCTGCCGTCGCGATAGCCCCAGCGCTGCGCCGTTTCGGCCGCGGTATGGGCTTCGAGCGGTTCGAGCGGGAAATGCGCGTCGATGCGCTCGACCACCTGCGCCGATGGCAGCACTTCGCTCATGTTCCAGCCGTTGGACGCACCGACATCCATGTATTCGATGAAGCGCAGAACCGCGCCGCTGCCTTTGAAATGGCGCGCCATCGGCACGATTTCCTGATCGTTCGTGCCGCGCTTCACGACCATGTTCACCTTGATCGGATCGAGGCCGGCGGCTTGGGCCGTTTCGATGCCGTTCAGCACGTCGGCGACCGCGAAATCGGCGTCGTTCATACGGCGGAAGAGCGCATCGTCCAGTGCGTCCAGGCTGACCGTGACGCGCGACAGGCCCGCGTCCCTCAGAGACCGAGCCTTGCGCGCGAGCAGCGAGCCGTTCGTGGTGAGCGTCAGGTCGAGCGGACGGCCTTCCGGCGTGCGGAGGAGCGCGAGCCGCTCGATCAGGAATTCGATGTTCTTGCGCAGAAGCGGCTCGCCGCCCGTCAGGCGAATCTTCTCGACGCCATGCGCGACGAACACGCGCGCAAGCCGCTCGATCTCCTCGAATGAGAGCAGGGCGGCGTGCGGGAGAAACTGGTAATCCTTGTCGAACACTTCGCGCGGCATGCAGTACACGCAGCGGAAGTTGCAGCGGTCCGTCACCGAAATGCGCAAGTCGCGCAGCGGGCGCGCGAGCGTGTCCGTGAGCAATCCGGACGGCGACGCCGTCACGCCGGAGAAATCCGGGATTGCGCTGACGTCGGCGAGAGGAATGATGCGTCGGGACATGATGACTCGGGGCTTGGCCTGCGGCCTTGTTCGAATGATGGTTACACCGTCTCATTTTAGCGGAACCGGACGTAAGGACGCACCGGCACTAAGTCGCGGTTTTCCCTTGTCATCGACCAAAAAAAACGCCATCGACCGGGATCGATGGCGTTTTTTCTGCTGCTGCCGGTTCACCGAAGCGAACCGGCTCGTGCGCGCGCGCTTAGTGGACGTGCTTGCCGGTTTCCACTTGCTGCATCGGCGTGGTGTCGGCCGGCGGGAGCACCTTGCGCTCGCGCGGCACGCGCACTGCGGCCGGCTCGCGCGCGGCGGCGGCGTTCGCCTCGCGCAGCTTGCTTTCGTCGGTGTTGACCCAGACGAGACCGGCTTGCTCCAGCATCGGCATGAGCGTTTCGACGGCGATCGGCTTCGACGTCGCGGGCGCGGCCGGGGCGGCGGACTTCACCGGCTCAGCAACGACGGCGACCGGCTCTTGCGCGGCCACGGGCGCCGGCGCTTGCACTTCCGTGCTCTCGACAGGCCTTACCGGCTCGACGATCGTCGCTTCCGGCGTCGGCGCGACTGCGGCGGTTTTCACCGGCTCGGCGACTTCGACGGGCTCAGCCGCTACAGGCTCGACGGGCGTCGGCGCCGTTTCGACGGGCTTTACCGCTTCGACCGGCTTCGGCTCTTCCGTCACGGCGGGCGTGAACGGATCGGCGGTCGTCGTGTCGGCAACCTTCGGCGACGGGCCGAACGGATTCTCGACCGGCGTCGCGGAAGCGGGCTTCGCGAAGACATCGAACGTGGCCGGTTCGGGCGTTTGCGACTTCAGCTCGAACGGCTCGGCTTCGACGGCCTTGGCGACCGGCGCTGCTTCGGCTGCTGCAGGCGCTTGTTCTTGCGCTTCTGCCTTCGCCTCGATCGGCTGCGCAACCGGCTGCTCGATGACCTGTTCGACCGGTTGCGGTGCGGCCGGGCGGCTTTCGCGACGCGCGGACGCTTCCTGCGCGGCTTCGGCGTCAAACACGCCGGCTTGCGCGGAGACGCTTTCGGCGGAGCCTTCTGCTTCGGCAACGTCGGCTGCGTGATTCACGGTCATGCCGTCTTCATCGCGGTCGCGGCGGCCACCACGACGGCCACGGCGACGGCGACGACGCTCTTCGCCCTCACGCGCCGCTGCCTGTTCGGCGGCGTCGATGCCAGCCTGTTGCGCATCGAGATTGAGTTGCGTCGCTTCGACGATTTCCGACGGCACCGTTTCGCCCTGCGTCAGCGCCTCGACGGCGGCTTCGGGTTGCGGCTTGCGGCGCTCGCCGCGTTCCGCGCGCTCGGTGCGTTCGCCGCGATCAGTGCGTTCACCGCGTTCGGCACGCTCGCCACGGTCGGGGCGTTCGCGGCGTTCCTGACGCTCGGCCGCTTCCGGACGGGCGGCGCGTTCCGCGTTGCGATCGCGCGTTTCACGCGGTTCACGTGCTTCACGCGGCTCGCGGGGTTCGCGTGCCTCACGCGGTTCACGGGTCTCGCGCGGCTCGCGGACTTCACGCAGTTCACGTCCTTCACGGCCGCCACGCGGTTCGCGATCCTCGCGACGCGCGCCCTGGCGGCTCGCGCCGTTGCTACCCGTTGCGGTGCCTGCCGCAGCGCCTTCGCGTCCGGCGCCGCTGCCGCCGCCACGGCGGTTGCGATTGCGATCGCCGCCGCCCGTACGCTCGCCGCGTTCACGCGGAGCGCGCGTGGCCGGTTGAGCTTCCACCGGTGCCGGAGCGGGCTGCGCTTGCGGCTGAATACCGAACAGATTCTTGATCCACGCGATGAAACCGCCGTTCGCCGGCGCGGGCGCCGCAACGGGCGCGGCCTCGACGGGCGCGGGCTTGACCGGTGCGCTCGGCGCCGGCTTTTCGGGCGTGATGCCCTTCACGGCCGCTTCCTGCTTCGGCTTCACTTCTTCGGTGCGCTTGCTGTAGCCGGTTTCCGACTCCAGCTCGCTCGCCGCTTCGACGGCCATCTTCCACGACGAGCGCGGTTCGTCGAGGCGTGCATCGTCGTGACGCAGACGTTCCAGCTTGTAGTGCGGCGTTTCCAGATGCTTGTTCGGGATCAGGACGACGTTGACCTTGAAGCGCGACTCGATCTTGTTGATTTCCGAGCGCTTTTCGTTCAGCAGGAAGGCGGTCACCTCGACTGGCACCTGGCAATGGATCGCCGCGGTGTGTTCCTTCATCGCTTCTTCCTGAATGATCCGCAGCACTTGCAGCGCGGACGATTCGGTATCGCGGATATGACCCGTGCCGTTGCAGCGCGGGCAGGTCACATGGCTGCCTTCGGACAGCGCCGGGCGCAGACGCTGACGCGACAGCTCCATCAGGCCGAAGCGCGAAATCTTGCCCATTTGTACGCGCGCGCGGTCGTGCTTGAGCGCGTCTTTCAGGCGCTGCTCGACTTCGCGCTGGCTCTTCGCCGACTCCATATCGATGAAGTCGATCACGATCAGCCCGCCCAGATCGCGCAGACGCAACTGGCGCGCGACTTCGTCGGCGGCTTCGAGGTTGGTGCGCGTGGCGGTTTCCTCGATATCCGCGCCCTTGGTCGCGCGCGCCGAGTTCACGTCGATGGCGACGAGCGCCTCGGTGTGATCGATCACGATCGCGCCGCCCGAGGGCAGCGGCACCGTGCGCGAGTACGCGGTTTCGATCTGATGCTCGATCTGGAAGCGCGAGAAGAGCGGCACGTCGTCGTGATAGCGCTTCACCTTCGAGAGGTTGTCGGGCATCACGATGTCCATGAAGGCGCGCGCCTGATCATGGATTTCGGTCGTGTCGATGAGGATTTCGCCGATGTCCGGCTGGAAGTAATCGCGGATCGCGCGGATCACGAGGCTCGATTCGAGATAAATGAGCATCGGCTGGCCGGCGACGCCGCTCTGCGACGCGGCTTCGATCGCGCGCCAGAGTTGCATCAGATAGTTCAGGTCCCACTGGAGCTCTTCCGCCGAACGGCCGATACCGGCGGTCCGCGCGATGATGCTCATGCCTTCCGGCAGTTCGAGCTGCGCCATGGTTTCGCGCAGTTCCTGCCGCTCGTCCCCTTCGATCCGGCGCGACACGCCGCCGCCGCGCGGGTTGTTCGGCATCAAGACGAGATAGCGTCCGGCCAGCGAAATGAACGTGGTCAGCGCCGCGCCCTTGTTGCCGCGCTCTTCCTTCTCGACCTGAACGATGAGTTCCTGTCCTTCGCGCAGCGCGTCCTGGATGCGCGCGGAGCGCATCTCGACGCCATCGCGGAAATACTGGCGGGCGACTTCCTTGAACGGGAGAAAACCGTGGCGGTCTTCGCCGTAGTTGACGAAGCAGGCTTCGAGCGACGGCTCGATGCGGGTGATGACTCCCTTGTAGATATTGCCTTTGCGCTGTTCGCGCCCGGCGGTTTCGATGTCGATGTCGATGAGCTTCTGCCCATCGACGATGGCGACGCGCAATTCTTCTTGCTGCGTCGCGTTAAACAGCATGCGTTTCATGAAACGGCTCCAGAGCGGCTCCGTCCTTCCTCGTCGGGCGAATCGGCGTCAGTGACAGGTAACGTCACGCGCGCGAAGCGGGAGGGTGGGCGTGCCACGCTTTTTTGTGTGTTGTCACAAAGCACGCTGGAGCGGGACTTCTGGCGGGAGAATTGCCGAAAGCAGGCGTTGGCGCCCGAATGGGGCAGCCGCGCCGTGGGGCTCATTGCGAAACAACTGCGAGGCGTCGGATGCGTCGCGCGGCGCGTGGCGAGGATGAACGGCGGCGCTGCGGCTGCGCGTCTCAAAATAGACGCGCCGAACCGACCCGCGCTCTTGCGAAAAGCCTGATTCCTCCCAACGGCGGCTGCGGGGACGAACGGTCTCGCGCAAACCAGCGCGATGCTTCGTGACCGATCCTCTTCGCTGCCATACCGCGCCGGCGCGGCCGCGGGCTCGATTGCTCCCGTCGGCTCGCGGCCGTGTGTCTCGCCTCATTTTGCGGCGTCGCCGCGCTTCGCAGAATTCAGCGCAGCAGCGGTTTTCGCCGGCAATTGTTCGCAAAACCGGCGAGCGTCGATTTGCCTATTTCTCCCGCTCGATGGCAGGGTCGATTCGGGCTGGCTTCCGGCTTTGCTTGCCGGGCGCCGTCGCTTCTCGCCGATAAAATTCTTTTTGACCAAAAATCCGTTACCGTCGACGATCGACTCGACCGAACGCGCCTGTGGGCTCCGTCCCTGCCGGTGATATCGCCGTGCGTGCAACTCGTCGCTCTCGATTTCCGGGTGAGCAACCGACCTCGGGCGCAAGTAAAATGATGGTTTATCGCTTGCACCTGTACAGTCTGATCAATCTCGGCCGCTGCTTGATCTTAAGCGTCGACCTTTTCAGGCTGTTCGCAAATTATATTCAGAATGAATGAGTTAGGCAAAACATCCCATAAACGGGTCGCAAGCGAGCAAGTGTCGATGATCGAAGTCGACGAAACCGCCGCCGGTCAGCGAATCGACAATTTTTTGTTGCGCGTCTGCAAGGGCGTCCCCAAAAGCCACATTTACCGCATTCTCCGCAGCGGGGAAGTGCGCGTGAACAAGGGGCGCATCGACGCGGCGTACCGGCTCGAACTGGGCGACCTCGTGCGCGTTCCGCCGATTCGCACCGCGCAGCAGGACGAGGCGCCGGTGTCGTCGAACGCGCCCGCCGCCGAATTTCCCATTCTTTTCGAGGACGACCATCTGATCGTCATCGACAAGCCATGCGGCGTCGCGGTGCATGGCGGCAGCGGCGTTGCGTTCGGCGTGATCGAGCAACTGCGCAATGCGCGACCGCACGCGAAGTTCCTCGAACTGGTGCATCGGCTGGATCGCGAAACTTCCGGCGTGCTGATGCTCGCGAAAAAGCGCGCCGCGCTCGTCAATCTGCACGAGCAGATCCGCGAGAATCGCATCGACAAGCGTTATTACGCGCTCGGCCACGGCGACTGGCAGAGCGACTGGGGCCGCCGACGCATCGTGAAGGCGCCGCTGCACAAATACGTCGCGGCGGACGGCGAGCGGCGCGTGCGCGTTCAGGAGAACGGCCTGCCGTCACACACGGTTTTCAATCTGATCGAGCGCTGGAACGACTACGCGTGGGTCGAAGCGGAACTGAAGACGGGGCGCACGCATCAGATCCGCGTGCATATGGCGAGCATCGGCCTGCCGATTGCTGGCGACGCCAAGTACGGCGATTTCGCGCTGAACAAGGATTTGGCCCGTCCGAACGCCAAACCGTCGCTGAAACGCATGTTTTTGCACGCATATCGTCTGAAGATCACCCATCCCGCGACGGGCGAGCCGTTGCAGTTCGAAGCGCCGCTGCCCGTCGAATGCAAGCGGGTCATCGAGCAACTGAAAAATCGAGAGACAGCGTAAATGGCGCGGCAGCAATATGATCTGATCGTTTTCGACTGGGACGGCACGCTGATGGATTCGACCGCCCACATCACCCGCAGCATTCAGGCTGCGTGCCGCGACCTCGGGCTGCCGGTTCCGGCGGATGAATCCGCGAGCTACGTGATAGGTCTGGGCCTGAAAGACGCGCTGCAAATCTGCGCGCCGACGCTCGATCCGTCCGACTATCCGCGCCTCGCCGAGCGTTATCGGTTTCATTTCCTGACGATGGGCCAGAAGACCGAACTCTTCGACGGCGTGCGCGAGTTGCTGCAGGAACTGCGCGATCTCGGCTATTTTTTGGGCGTCGCAACGGGCAAGAGCCGCGTCGGGCTGAATCGCGCGCTCGACGAATCGCGGCTCACGAGCCTCTTCGACGGCACGCGCTGCGCCGACGAAACATTCTCGAAACCGCATCCCGCGATGCTCCACGAACTCACGCGCGAACTCGGCCAGGATCTCGGGCGCACGGTGATGATCGGCGACACCACGCACGATCTGCAAATGGCGATCAACGCGGGCGCGGCGGGCATCGGCGTCGGCTACGGCGCGCATCCGGCGGATTCGCTCGCGGCGCTCAAGCCGCAGTTTTGCGCCGATAGCGTCGCGTCGCTGGCCGGCTGGCTGCGGGAGCACGCGTGACGGCGCCCGCGGGGGACGCGGTTCGCGTGTGCGCATCGGAAGAACTCGTCGATGGCGGCGCGGGTGTGCGCGTTCCGGCAACGGAAGCGAGCGGCGACGCCGTCGTCTTTTTCGTGCGCTACGACGGCAAGCCGCACGGCTACCTGAACCGCTGCGCGCACGTGCCGATGGAGCTCGACTGGAACGAGGGCCAGTTCTTCGAGAGCTCGGGCCTATACTTGATGTGCGCGACCCACGGGGCGATCTACGAGCCCGACACCGGAAAATGCGTCGGCGGTCCGTGCCGCGGCGCGCGCCTTCGGCCCGTGACCGTCGAGGAACGCGATACGCCGGAAGGCCGCGCGGTCTTCTGGCTCCCCGACGACGCGTTGCGTCCCGCCTGACTCCCTTCTCATCACATCCATAACGCATGTCCGACAACATTCCGCCGCGCGGCAACGACAATTGGGAGCGCGACGCGCTCGAACGCATCGCGCTTGCCGCCATCCGCGAGCAGCGCGCCGCGCGGCGCTGGCGCATTTTCTTTCGCTTCGTGTTCCTCGGAGTGATCGCGCTGATCGCGTGGGGCGTGTTCGATTTCACCGGCGACCGCGTCGCGAAAGCCGGCAAGCACACGGCGCTCGTCGATTTGCAAGGCGAAATCTCCGCAAATAGCGATGCGAGCGCCGACAACATCGACGGGGCGCTTCAGAGCGCGTTCGAGGACGAAAACACGGCAGGCGTGATCCTGCGCATCAACAGCCCGGGTGGCAGTCCCGTGCAGGCGGGCATCATCAACGGCGAGATCCGGCGGCTGCGCACGAAATATCCGAAGACGCCGCTGTACGTGGTCGTTGACGACATGTGCGCATCGGGCGGCTATTACGTCGCGGCGGCGGCCGACAAGATTTACGTCGACCGGGCGAGCATCGTCGGCTCGATCGGCGTGCTAATGGATGGATTCGGCTTCACCGGTCTGATGGACAAGCTCGGCATCCAGCGCCGCATACACACGTCGGGCGCGAACAAGGGCGCGTTCGATCCGTTCTCGCCGGAAACGCCCGCGATGAACGCGCACGCGCAGGACATGCTCGACCAGATCCACACGCAGTTCATCGACGCCGTGAAACTGGGGCGCGGAAAACGCCTGAAAGACGATCCGGAGCTCTTTTCCGGCATGTTCTGGACGGGTGAGAAAAGCGTCGAACTCGGTCTCGCGGACGGTTTCGGCGACGCCAGCTATGTGGCGCGCGAGGTCATCAAGCAGCCGGATATCGTCGACTACACGCAGAAGGAGAGCATCAGCGAGCGTGTAGTGCGGCGCTTCGGCGCCTCGGTCGGCGATGCCGCCATGCGCGCGCTCACGCTCGGCGGCAAGCCCCAGTTGCGCTGATTACGACGCCAGCAGCAGAAAAATCGCCGGACGCTTGTGCAGGTCCGGTGCGCTTTGTTTCTTCCAGTCGGCCGCGGTGCGCGTCACGATGGTTTCGCCAGCCAAGGTCAGATCGACGGCGACGCAGATCAACGTCGACGGCGCGCAGGTGGCGATGAGCGTATCGAGCATCGCGCGATTCCGATAAGGCGTCTCGATGAAAATCTGCGTCTGATTGGCCTTGCGCGACAGTTGCTCGAGTTCGCGCAAGCGCTTGCCGCGCTCGCTGGCGTCGACCGGCAGATAACCGTTGAACGCGAAGCTCTGGCCGTTCATGCCCGAGGCCATCAGCGCAAGCAGAATCGAGCTCGGACCGACGAACGGCACGACCTTCACGCCGCGCTGATGCGCGCGCCGCACGAGCAGCGCGCCCGGATCGGCCACGGCAGGGCAGCCGGCCTCCGAGACGAGTCCCGCGTCGGTGCCGGCGAGAATCGGCGCCAGCAGCTTGTCGATTTCGGCGGGCGGCGTGTTGACATTCAACTCGCGCACTTCAATTTCCTGAATCGGCCGCGCCGTGCCCACTTTCTTCAAAAACGCGCGCGTCGTTTTGGCGTTTTCGCCGATGTAGTACGCGAGCGCCGCCGCCTGCGCGCGCACCGGTTCGGGCAGGACGTGCGCGAGCGCATCGGCATCGCCTTCGCCGAGCGTATTCGGGATCAGATAGAGAACGCCGCTCATGCCGCCCCCAGAACCGGATATCCGGCGTTGACCAGCATGCCGGTCAGCGCAATCAGCGGCAAACCGATGAGCGCAGTCGGGTCGTTCGAGTCGATGGCTTCAAGAAGCGCGATGCCGAGGCCTTCCGCCTTCGCGCTGCCGGCGCAGTCGTACGGCGTCTCGGCGCGCAGATAGGTTTCTATCTGCGCGTCGGAATAGCGGCGAAATCGCACGCGGGTGACGATGTCGGCTGATTGCACGTCGCCCGTGCGGCTGTCGAACAGGCAGAGTGCGCTATGGAATTCGACGCTGCGGCCACGCATCGCCTGTAGCTGCGCGACGGCCTTTTCGTGCGTACCGGGCTTGCCGATCTGCTTGCCGTCGAAGGTCGCGACCTGATCGGAGCCGATCACGAGCGCGCTCGCATGGCCGTCGAGGCGCTCGGCGGCGGCGCGCGCCTTGGCGATCGCCAGCCGCACGGCGGTCGCTTCGGGCGTTTCGCTGGCGTGCGGCGTCTCATCGATATCGGGCGAGACGACGTCGAAAGGAATGCGCAGGCGCGCGAGCAACTCGCGCCGATAAGGTGAACTGGACGCCAGAATCAGGCGCGGCGGCGTTTTTGAAGCTTCGGACATGGAGCGAATCCGGCAAAAAAGGGTGTAAAAACGACGGGCGGCAGGTCCGCCCTTAAGTATTTGACTCGAAAGAATAAAGCCGATATGATTTTGGGCTTTTCATCGGTACTTGCGCGGCGAAGCTGTCTGCCCGGGCCGATGAGCCGGTGGAAGAAGGCCTTCAGCCAGGCTTTGCCAAGAAGCACGAATGTCGGCTCGATGCAAATTCGGGCAAGCCACGCGTTCCTCGATGTAGCATCGCGGTGCATACTGAGCATTCACCGGAAGCACTAACCAAGCAAGGCCAAGCAGGAGCGCACATGACTCAGAATCCTGGCAAACCTGTGAGCCCCGCCGATCTGCGCGCGCTCGACATTTACGACTTCGCCAAAAGCGGCAGGCAAGCGGCCGGCGCGCTGCGCTTGTCGCAGATGCCGCGCATGTTAGCCGAAGTCCCGGCTGAAGCGCCAGATCGCGACACCGTGTTCACGTGGCAGGGCGAGGGCTCGACCCAGCCGGAACTGCAGAACGACGGCGCGGAGGCGCCGCAGCCGTATCTGCGCCTCGCGGTGCACGGCTCGGTGTGGCTCATGTGTCAACGCTGTCTTCAGCCGTATTCGCAACATCTCGATGTCGATGCAACGTATCGGATCGTGGCGACGGAGGAAGAAGCGGACGAATTTCCGCTCGACGACGATGAAGTCGAAGTGATCGTAGGCTCGCGCCAGTTCGATCTCGTCGACTTGATCGAAGAGGAATTGTTGCTGTCCTTGCCGCTCGTGCCCAAGCACAACGTGTGTCCCGAGATCCACGAAAGCTTGCTTCCGGGCGATGCGGGCGACGAGTCGGATGAAAGCGGTGCGCAGGAAGAGGACGAAAAGCCGAATCCTTTTGCCGTGCTGGGGAAGCTGAAGCAAAGCGGACCCGACGACAAGAAGCACTGAAATGGTTTTGTAGCACGCAACAAACTGGTAGCGCGATGTGCGCACCCGATGGCCGAACGGCCGAGGGCTGTCGGCGGATCGGGCTGTGTTAGAATTCGCAAAATTTTTCTGGAGTAATCATGGCAGTTCAGCAAAACAAGAAGTCGCCGTCGAAGCGCGGCATGCACCGTTCCCACGACTTCCTCACGACGGCTCCGCTGGCTGTCGAGCCGAGCACGGGTGAAGTGCATCTGCGCCACCACGTGAGCCCGAACGGCTACTATCGTGGCAAGAAAGTCATCAAGACGAAGAACGACTAAGCGTTCGTCGACGCTTGATGCGCCCGTCGGAACCGTTTTGCGGGCACGCGGGCGCAACTCGCTCTTGACACTTTCCCGGTACGACGAGAAGGCGGCATTTCACTGCCGCTTTTTTGTGCCCGAAATTCGTCGCGTTCCATGACTGTAAAGATAACCATCGACTGCATGGGAGGCGACCACGGTCCAGCCGTGACCGTTCCCGCTGCCGTCAATTTCGTGCGCTCGCATCCCGACGCGCACCTGATGCTCGTCGGTCTCGAGCAGCCCATTCGCGCGCAGTTGAAGAAGTCGAGGGCTCTCGACGACCCGCGCCTGACCATCGTTCCCGCAAGCGAAGTCGTCGCGATGGACGATCCGGTCGAAGTCGCGCTGCGCAAGAAAAAAGATTCCTCGATGCGCGTCGCGCTCAACCTCGTGAAGGAAGGCGAGGCGCAGACCTGCATTTCCGCCGGCAATACCGGCGCGCTCATGGCGGTGTCGCGCTATGTGCTGAAGACGCTCGCCGGTATCGAGCGTCCCGCCATCGCGTTCGCGATGCCGAGCCAGAAGGGCTACACCACCGTGCTCGACCTCGGCGCCAATGTCGATTGCGAACCGGAGCATCTGCTGCAGTTCGCGGAAATGGGCCACGCGCTCGTGTCGGCGATCGAAGGCCGCGAGCGGCCCACCATCGGCCTGCTCAACATCGGCGAAGAAGTCATCAAGGGCAACGAAACGATCAAGCGCGCGGGCGAGCTTCTGCGCGCGAGCACGCTCAACTTCTACGGCAACGTGGAAGGCAACGACATCTACAAAGGCACGACCGATGTCGTCGTGTGCGACGGCTTCGTCGGCAATGTCGCGCTGAAGACTTCCGAAGGCCTCGCGAAGATGCTCGCCGACATCATCAAGGAAGAGTTCAGCCGCAACTTCGCCTCGAAGCTGATGGCGCTCGTCGCACTCCCCGTGCTCAAGCGTTTCAAGAAGCGTGTCGATCCCGCCCAATATAACGGCGCGGCATTGCTCGGCCTGCGCGGGCTGGTCATCAAGAGTCACGGTTCTGCCGAGGCCTTCGGGTTTGAGTGGGCTATCAAACGCGGGTATGATGCGGTCAAAAATGGCGTGCTCGAACGCCTGGTGCGCGCGATGGAAGAGAATGCGCCCGCCGCGCGCGAGGCCGGCGCGAACGCTCCCGCGTCCAGCGCGCCGGTTGCGGCGGATCAGTCGATCCAGCCGCCTGCTGCACCGCTCAACTCACAGCCCAACTCGCAGCCGAACCCGCCGGGCGAGTCCGGTACTGCGCTACATTCGAAGGCATAATGGCTCATTCCAATCTTTACTCTCGCGTGCTGGGCACCGGCAGCTACCTGCCGTCCGAGCGCGTCACGAATCAGGACTTGGCGGACCGTCTCGCGAAGCAGGGCGTCGAGACGAATGACGAATGGATCGTCGCGCGCACCGGCATTCACGCGCGCCACTTTGCCGCCCCGAACCAGACGACCAGCGATCTCGCGCTCGTCGCATCGCAGAGAGCGATCGAAGCGGCGGGCGTCGATCCCCAATCGATCGATCTGATCATCGTCGCCACGTCCACGCCGGACTTCGTGTTCCCGAGCACCGCCTGCCTGCTGCAGAACAAGCTGGGCATCAAGAACAACGGCGCGGCCTTCGACGTCCAGGCCGTGTGCTCCGGTTTTGCATACGGTGTAGCGACGGCCGACAGCTTCATTCGCAGCGGCATGAACCGCACCGCGCTCGTCGTCGGTGCGGAGACGTTCTCGCGCATCCTCGATTTCAACGATCGCACCACGTGCGTGCTGTTCGGCGACGGCGCCGGCGCAATCGTGCTGCAGGCGTCCGAAGAGCCGGGCGTGCTGTCGAGCGCGCTGCACGCGGACGGCAGCTATTCCGACATTCTCTGCACGCCGGGCAATGTGAACGGCGGCGTGGTGGAAGGCCGTGCGTTCCTGCACATGGACGGTCAGGCCGTCTTCAAGCTCGCGGTCAACGTGCTCGAAAAGGTCGCGCTCGAAGCGCTCGACAAGGCGAAGCTCGCACCGGAAGACATCGACTGGCTGATCCCGCATCAGGCCAATATCCGCATCATGCAGAGCACCTGCCGCAAGCTGCATCTGCCGCCGGAGCGCATGGTCGTGACGGTCGGCGAGCACGGCAACACGTCGGCGGCATCGATTCCGCTCGCGTTCGACGTCGCGGTGCGCGACGGGCGCATCAAGCGCGGCGACAACGTGCTCATCGAAGGCGTGGGCGGCGGCTTCACGTGGGGCGCGTCGGTCATCCGCTACTGATCGTTTATCGATTCCCTCTACTCATTCGCAACTGATCCCGTCGTCACGATAGCCGCCGCGCGCCACATGCGCGCGAGGCGCGTGCACAGACACCGACGACATCGCGGATCATTCCAATCAACGAGGACGATATGAAATTTGCGTTCGTTTTCCCCGGACAGGGCTCGCAGTCGATCGGCATGCTCAACGCATTCGCCGATCACGCCATCGTGCGCGAGACGGTGCAGCAGGCATCCGACGCGCTCGGCCAGGATCTCGGCAAGCTGATTGCCGAAGGCCCCGCCGAAGAGTTGAACCTGACGACGAACACGCAGCCCGTCATGCTGACGGCGGCCTACGCGATCTACCGCGTATGGGAAAAGGAAACGGGTTTGAAGCCGGCGCTCGTCGCGGGCCACAGTCTCGGCGAATACACCGCGCTCGTCGCGGCCGGCGCGCTCGCATTCGCGGACGCCGTGCCGCTCGTGCGTTTCCGCGCGCAGGCGATGCAGAGCGCCGTGCCGGTGGGCGAAGGCGGCATGGCCGCGATCCTCGGCCTCGATGACGACACCGTGCGCGCCGTGTGCGCCGAGGCGTCGTCGGCGGGTGTCGTCGAAGCGGTGAACTTCAACGCGCCCGCGCAAGTGGTGATCGCGGGTTCCAAGGCGGCCGTCGAGAAAGCGTGCGAAGTCGCCAAGGCGAAGGGCGCGAAGCGCGCGCTGCCGCTGCCGGTGTCCGCGCCGTTCCATTCGTCGCTGCTCAAGCCCGCATCGGATAAGTTGCGCGACTATCTCGCGAAGGTCGAGATCAAGGCGCCGCAGATTCCGCTGATCAATAACGTCGATGTCGCGATCGTTTCCGATCCCGTCGCGATCAAGGACGCGCTCGTGCGTCAGGCGGCCGGTCCGGTACGCTGGGTCGAATGCGTGCAGGCGATGGCGAAAGAGGGCGTGACGCACGTCATCGAATGCGGTCCCGGCAAGGTGCTCGCGGGTCTGACGAAGCGTATCGACGGCAATCTCGTCGGCGGCTCGATCTTCGATCCGGCTTCGCTCGAGGAAACGCGCAAACTGATCGCTGGCTGAGGAACAACGACATGAGTCTCCAGAATCAAGTAGCAATCGTCACGGGCGCGTCGCGCGGCATCGGACGCGCGATCGCGCTCGAACTCGCGAAGCAGGGCGCGACGGTCATCGGCACGGCGACGAGCGAAAGCGGCGCGGCCGGCATCGGCGAGGCGTTGCAGCAGGCGGGCGGCAAGGGCCGCGGCGCGGTGCTGAACGTGAACGACGCGGCCGCGGCGGACGCGTTCATCGACGGCATCGTGAAGGAATTCGGCGCGCTGAACGTGCTCGTCAACAACGCGGGCATCACGAAGGATCAGCTCGCGATGCGCATGAAGGACGACGAATTCGACGCCGTCATCGACACCAACCTGCGCGCGGTCTTCCGTCTGTCGCGCGCCGTGCTGCGCCCGATGATGAAAGCGCGCGGCGGCCGGATCATCAATATTACGTCGGTGGTCGGTTCGTCGGGCAATCCGGGTCAGGCGAATTACGCCGCCGCGAAGGCCGGCGTCGCGGGCATGACGCGCGCGCTCGCGCGCGAAATCGGCAGCCGCGGCATCACAGTGAACTGCGTCGCGCCGGGTTTCATTGATACGGACATGACCAAGGTCCTGCCGGAAGAGCAGCGGACCGCGCTCACGACGTCTATCCCACTTGGCCGACTGGGCGCGCCGGAAGATATCGCGCATGCTGTGGCATTCCTGGCATCGCCGTTTGCCGGTTACATCACCGGTACGACGCTGCACGTGAACGGCGGCATGTACATGTAAGGCCTTAATAGGCATTTCGCGGAATTTCGCTTAATATCCGCGCCGGGACGGGCGCGCGAAATGCTCAAAAGAGCTTCGTGCGCACCGCTTCAGCGCGGCAGTAACAAATTAGTGCGACGTCAGCGGCAGCCCTCTTGATGAAGGGCGCCGGACGACGGAGCATGGAACTGACGCGCCGTATTTTGCGGGTCCAAACCTGATAAAATGCGCGCACTCGTATTTTTGAACTTTTTTCCCTCGGAGGGCTGCATGGACAACATCGAACAGCGCGTGAAGAAGATCGTCGCCGAACAACTGGGCGTGGCGGAAGCCGAAATCAAGAACGAAGCTTCGTTCGTGAACGATCTGGGCGCTGACTCGCTCGATACGGTCGAACTCGTGATGGCGCTGGAAGACGAATTCGGCATGGAAATTCCCGATGAAGAGGCCGAAAAGATCACCACGGTTCAGCAAGCGATCGATTACGCTCGCGCGAACGTCAAGGCCTGAGGCCGGACGCGCCAGCGACTCATCGCTCAACCAGCTTGATCGTCGCTGTAAACCGATTTGACAGCCACAGGGCACACAGGGCGGTTTCCTGTGGCCGCTGTGGCTTTTGTTTTTCGTCATTTTATGGATAAGGGGTTACCGTGAGCCGTCGTCGAGTTGTTGTTACAGGCCTGGGGCTCGTTTCGCCTGTCGGCAATACTGTTGCCGACGGCTGGGCCAATCTGGTCGCGGGCAAGTCGGGCATCGCCAATATCACGAAGTTCGATGCGACGAACTTTTCCACGCGTTTCGCCGGCGAGGTGAAGGGCTTCAACATCGAAGACTACATGCCCGCCAAAGAGGCGCGCCATATGGATACCTTCATCCATTACGGCTTCGCCGCGGGCGTCCAGGCCGTGCAGGACAGCGGCCTCGAGATCACCGATGAGAACTCGGAGCGCGTGGGCGTCGTGGTCGGCTCGGGCATCGGCGGTCTGCCGATGATCGAAGTCACGCAGACCGAGCTGCTCAATCGCGGTCCGCGCCGCATTTCGCCGTTCTTCGTGCCCGCGTCGATCATCAACATGATCTCCGGCCATTTGTCGATCCGCTTCGGCCTGAAGGGCCCGAACCTGTCGATGGTGACGGCCTGCACGACCGGCCTGCACTGCATCGGCGAGGCGTCGCGTCTGATCGAATACGGCGACGCGGACGTCATGATCGCCGGCGGCGCGGAAGCCACGGTTTCCCCGCTCGGCATCGGCGGCTTCGCGGCGGCGCGCGCGCTTTCGCAGCGCAACGACGATCCCGCGACGGCGAGCCGTCCGTGGGATACCGACCGTGACGGGTTCGTGCTCGGCGAAGGCGCCGGCGTGATGGTGCTCGAAGAGTACGAGCACGCGAAGAAGCGCGGGGCGAAGATCTATGCCGAAGTGCTCGGTTACGGCATGAGCGGCGACGCGTATCACATGACCGCACCGCCGGAAGACGGCGACGGCGGCCGCCGTGCGATGGTCAACGCGATGAAAAACGCGCGCATCAACGCGGACGAGGTGAATTACGTCAACGCGCACGGCACGTCGACGCCGCTCGGCGATATCGCGGAGACGATCGGCATCACGCGTGCGCTCGGCGATCAGGCGAAAAAGGTCGTCGTGAACTCCACCAAGTCGATGACCGGCCACTTGCTGGGCGGCGCGGGCGGGCTGGAATCGGTCTTCACCGTGCTGGCCATTCACAATCAGGTGTCGCCGCCGACCATCAACATCTTCAACCAGGATCCGAAGTGCGACCTGGATTACTGCGCGAACACGGCGCGGGAAATGAAGATCGACGTGGCCGTGAAAAACTCGTTCGGCTTCGGCGGCACGAACGGCTCGCTCGTCTTCAAGCGCCACTGAGCACGGCGCGCTCGTCATCACGGGGGTCGATATGACGGGCGCGTGCGTGGATCGGCCGCATCGGGAAACCGGCTCCGCGCCGGGCGTCGCGATGCGGCCGTCGCGTTTTATGCTCGGCGCGATGCTCGGATTCGCGGGCGTTGCGGGCGCGTCGGTGTTTCAGTGCGTCCTCGCGCAAGCGGAACACGCCGGGCATGCATTCGTGGCGTGCGCGGCGACATTGGCGGTGCTCGGGCTCGCGTCGTATCGATGGGTGCGGGCTCAGCCTTCGGCCATCCGTTCGCTGCCGGACGGCATCGCCATCTGGAACCGGACGGGGGCGGTGCGGTACACGCGTATCGCGGGATGCGCGCAATGGAGCGGTCGGCTCCTCGTACTGACCCTTCTGGACGCGCGCGAGCGGCGCGAAACGCTCGTCGTCGCAGCCGATTCGGTCGATGCCGGCACCTTTCGGCAACTCGCCGTACAGGCGCGCCGCGCCGCGGCTTCCCACCTGTAACGACTGTAACGGCGCATGAGCGTACCGGTTGCCTTACAGGCGGTAACGCTACAATAGCCCTCCGCGCAACACCCCAAGTTAAACGGATTTCACAGGTGAGCGAAAAAGAAATCGACCAATTGCTGGTCGAGCGTGTCCAGAAAGGTGACAAGGCCGCGTTCGAACTGCTGGTCGCCAAATACCACCGCAAGATCATTCGACTGATCTCGCGCCTCGTGCGCGACCCCGCCGAAGTCGAAGACGTCGCCCAGGACGCCTTCATCAAGGCCTATCGCGCGCTGCCCCAATTTCGCGGCGAATCGGCGTTTTATACCTGGCTCTACCGGATTGCGGTCAACACCGCAAAGAACTACCTTGCGACACAGGGCCGCCGTGCTCCCACTTCTACCGAGGCCGATGCAGAAGAAGCGGAAACTTTCTCCGACGCGGACCAACTAAGGGATATCAACACGCCCGAGTCGATGTTGATGAGCAAGCAGATCGCCGAAACGGTCAATGCTGCGATGGCGCTGTTGCCGGAGGAATTGCGCACTGCCATCACGCTCAGGGAAATTGAAGGTCTGAGTTACGAGGAAATCGCCGAAATGATGGATTGCCCGATCGGCACCGTCAGATCGAGAATTTTTCGTGCTCGCGAAGCCATTGCGGCAAAATTGCGTCCGTTGTTGGACACTCCCGAAGGCAAGCGCTGGTAGCGGCGGAATCCTCGGGGCAGGGACGCGATATCTGGGTTGGTGGTGTCACAACGGGGTGTGGTCAAAGATGGGGAGCATCATGGGGTCGGTCTCGATGCAGAATCAAACACAGACGGGTTCGCGCGGCGAGCGCATGTCGGCGTTCGTCGATGGTGAATCGCTCGATGAAATGGGTGACGTCAGCCAGTTTCTCGCGGAACTGAAAAACGGCGAACGCGCGGCTTGGTCGGCTTATCACTTGATCGGCGACGCTCTGCGTTCGGACGATCTCGCGGTCAGCCCGGCGCGCAGCAGTGCGTTCATGGCCGCATTCTCAGAGCGCTTCGAGGCCGAAGCGCATGTGCTGGCGCCAGCGGCGCTGCCCGCCGCAGCAGCGAAAGCGCGTGGTGGCATGCTGCGCCGTCGCGTGATGCCGGCCTTCGCGGTAGCGGCGGCGGCCGCCACATTGACGTGGATCGTCGTACCGCAACTGCAAGGTGTGGGCGGCCGCTCCGGCACGCAGGTGGCGAGCGTCGCACCGGTGGATTCGATGCAGCGCGTCGCGCTCGCGTCGGTGCCGGCAGCAACCACGCGCTCGCCGATCGTGGAAGCGAACATCATCCGCGACGCCGATCTCGATCAATACCTCGAAGCGCATCAGCAATTCTCCCAGCAGCCCGCGATGCCCGGCTCCATGCCTTTGATTCGCGCGGCGGCTACGTCGCAGGGCCAATAATTTGATGCTGAATGTGCGGTTGAATAAAAAAAGTTACTGGGGGCGGCTGCCGGCATTGATGCTCTGCGCAGCCGCGTTGTTGACAGCGGCAACTAGCTCCTATGCTCAGGGAGACGATCCCGCCGCCGTTCGCAAGACAGCCGCCAGCCTGCTCAACCGCATTCACGAAGCGGCCCAGCAGCAAAATTACGAAGGCACCTTCGTCTATCAACGCGGCGCGACGGTTCAATCGTCGCGCATCACGCACGTCGCCACTCGCGGCGACGGCGAATACGAATCGCTCGAAAGTCTCGATGGCGCGCAGCGCAAGATGCTGCGTCACGACGACGACATGTTCACGTTCGTACCCGAGCGACATCTTCTAGTCGTCGAGCATCGGCAAAACCGGGATTCCTTCCCGGCGCTGCTTTCGACCAGCGGCGACCAGGTGCTTTCCGTTTACGAGCCGAAGCTTCTGGGCAACGATCGCGTCGCGGGCGTCGAAAGCCAGGTGCTGGAACTCGATCCGAAAGATTCCTATCGTTTCGCCTACAAGCTCTGGGCCGACGCGAAGACCGGCTTGCTGCTGCGCGCGCAGACGCTCGATCCGGACGGTCAGGTGCTCGAGCAGCTTTCGTTCTCGCAAGTGCGCATCGGCGGGCCGATCGACAAGACGCCGATCGCGAACGGCATTCGCGGCACGTCGGGCTGGACCATCGTGCGGCCGCCCGTGCAGCCCGTCGACATGGAAGCGCAAGGCTGGCAACTGACGCCGAATATCGCGGGCTTTCGCAAGATTCGCGAGCTTCGCCGTCCGATGGCGTCGAGTCAGCAGGGTCAGCCGCCGATTCCGGTCGATCAGGCCGTGTTTTCCGACGGACTCGCGACGATCTCCGTTTTTGTCGAGCCGGTCGAGAAAAATACGCGCAAGGAAGGCGCGGGCAATAGTGGCGCCACGCATGTTCTGGTGAAGCGCCGTGGGGATTTCTGGATCACCTTGCTGGGTGAAGTGCCGCAAGCCACATTGCAGCAATTTGCTTCTACCATAGAATACAAGCCTTCCAAGTAATCCAGATCCCGGCCTCCAACATATGAGCAACTTCTCGCTGCGCAAGTTCATCGCGGCCGCGGCGCTCGCCGTGTGCCTGCCGTTCGTATCGCAATCTGCGTCGGCGGTGCCCACGGTGAACCTGCCGGACTTCACGACGCTCGTCGACAAGGTGGGGCCCTCGGTCGTGAACATTCGCACGACCTCGCGCGTGGGTTCAAGCAGCGATCTGCGCGGCCTGCCGCCGGGTCTCGATGAAGGCGACATGTCCGAGTTCTTTCGCCGCTTCTTCGGCATTCCGATGCCCGGCCAGCCTCCGCGCGGCGGCGGTGGTGGCGGCGGCGGCGGCAACAATGGCGGCGGCAACGGTGGCGACCAGGGCAAGGGCGGCAGCCGCAGCGCGCCGGACGACAACCAGGACAACTCGGAGCAGAGCAGCGGCGTCGGCTCGGGCTTCATCCTGTCGACCGACGGCTACGTGATGACCAATGCGCACGTCGTCGACGATGCGGACACCATCTACGTCACGCTCACCGACAAGCGCGAGTTCAAGGCGCGGCTCGTCGGCGTCGACGAGCGTACGGACGTGGCCGTCGTGAAGATCAGCGCGACGAATCTGCCGGCTATCACCATCGGCGATTCGAACAAGGTGCGCGTCGGCGAATGGGTGCTCGCGATCGGTTCGCCGTTCGGCCTGGACAACACGGTGACCGCGGGCATCGTCAGCGCGAAGGGGCGCGACACGGGCGATTACCTGCCGTTCATCCAGACGGATGTCGCCGTGAATCCGGGCAACTCGGGCGGTCCGCTCATCAACATGGCGGGCGAGGTGATCGGCATCAACTCGCAGATCTACAGCCGCACAGGCGGCTTCATGGGCATTTCGTTCGCGATTCCGATCGATGAAGCGATGCGCGTGGCGGATCAGTTGAAGACGTCGGGCAAGGTCGTGCGCGGGCGCATCGCGGTGGCGATCGGCGAAGTGACGAAGGACGTCGCCGATTCGCTCGGTCTGGCGAAGGCACAGGGCGCACTCGTGTCGAGCGTCGAATCGGGCGGTCCGGCCGATAAGGCAGGCGTGCAGCCGGGCGACATCATCCTGAAGTTCAACGGCCAGAATGTCGAGACCGCGACCGATCTGCCGCGCATGGTCGGCGACACGAAGCCCGGCACGAAGACCACGCTGACGATCTGGCGCAAGGGCCAGACGCGCGATCTGTCGGTGACGATCGCCGAGATGCAGCCGGACAAGGTCGCGAAGACCGAGCAGAAGAAGGCGCCGCAACCGAAGGAGCGCGCGAGCAATTCGCTCGGGATGGCGGTGAGCGACATTCCGGCGGATCAGAAGAAGGCGCTCAAGCTGTCGAGCGGCGTTCAGGTCGATGCCGTCGAAGGGCCGGCGGCGCGCGCGGGCTTCCAGAAGGGCGACATCGTCATGCGCATCGGCGATACGGATATCACGAGCGCGAAGCAGTTCCAGGAAGTCGCGCAAGGTCTGGACGCCAGCAAGATGGTCGCGATTCTCGTGCGTCGCGGCGACAACACGCAGTTCGTGCCGCTGCGCCCGCGCGTGCCGGCGCAGAAGTAAGCGCATGATTTCGGCTTCGGGCGCGCCTTTTGTCCTGTACGGGCGCGCCTGGTGTCATCTGTGCGAGGACATGCGGGCCGAACTGGAGCCGATCGCCGCGCGGCACGGCCGGGGCGTCGAATGGATCGACATCGATGAAGATCCGCTGCTGGAGGCGCGCTACGACGAGCGCGTACCGGTGCTCACGCTCGACGGCGTCGAGTTGTGCCAGTACCGGCTCGACCCGCGCGCCGTGTACGCGGCGCTCGGCGCGCGTGAGCCGTGAGTCCGGCAGAGGCGAAATCCGCCGGGGCAACCCTGTTTTCGGCTAAAATGCTGAAGTTTTCCCCAAATTTTCAAGGCGTGCTCCGCGTTGGTGAGGGCGCGCCTTTTTCGCTTTTTTCGGGCTTGCGGCACTGAATGGACCATATTCGTAACTTCTCGATCATTGCGCACATCGACCACGGCAAGTCGACGCTCGCCGACCGCATCATCCAGTTGTGCGGCGGCTTGTCCGACCGTGAGATGGAAGCGCAGGTGCTCGATTCGATGGACCTCGAGCGCGAGCGCGGCATCACGATCAAGGCGCAAACTGCGGCGCTCACCTACAAGGCGCGTGACGGCAAGGTCTACAACCTGAACCTGATCGATACGCCGGGGCACGTCGACTTCTCCTACGAAGTCAGCCGCTCGCTGTCTGCGTGCGAGGGCGCGCTCCTCGTCGTCGATGCGAGTCAGGGTGTCGAGGCGCAAACCGTCGCGAACTGCTACACCGCGATCGAGCTGGGCGTCGAGGTCGTGCCGGTGTTGAACAAGATCGACTTGCCGGCGGCGAATCCCGAGAACGCGATCTCCGAAATCGAGGACGTGATCGGCATCGACGCGACCGACGCCGTGCATTGCAGCGCCAAGACCGGTCTGGGCGTCGAGGACGTGCTCGAATCGCTGATCGCGAAGGTGCCGCCGCCGAAGGGCGATACGGAAGCGCCGCTGCAGGCGCTCATCATCGATTCGTGGTTCGACAACTACGTCGGCGTCGTGATGCTGGTGCGCATCGTCAACGGCACGCTGAAGCCGAAAGACAAGATCAAGATGATGGCGACCGGCGCGCAATACCCGGTCGAGCACGTTGGCGTCTTCGCGCCGAAGTCGACGAACCTCGCGCAGCTTTCGGCGGGGCAGGTGGGCTTCGTAATCGCGGGCATCAAGGAACTGACGGCCGCGAAAGTGGGCGATACCGTCACGCTCTCGACCCGCGCCGCCGAAGCGCCGCTGCCGGGTTTCAAGGAAGTGAAGCCGCAGGTTTTCGCCGGCCTCTATCCGGTCGAGGCGAATCAGTACGACGCGCTGCGCGAGTCGCTCGAAAAGCTGAAGCTTAACGATGCCTCGCTGCAATACGAGCCCGAAGTGTCGCAGGCGCTCGGCTTCGGTTTCCGCTGCGGCTTTCTCGGTCTGCTGCACATGGAAATCGTGCAGGAGCGGCTCGAGCGCGAGTTCGACATGGACCTCATCACCACGGCGCCGACGGTGATCTACCAGGTCGTGCAGCGCGACGGCACGACCATCTCCGTCGAAAACCCGGCGAAGATGCCGGAGCCGCCGAAGATCGAGGAAGTGCGCGAGCCGATCGTCACCGTGAACCTGTACATGCCGCAGGAATATGTCGGCTCGGTCATCACGCTGTGCACGAACAAGCGCGGCCAGCAGATCAACATGCAGTATCACGGCCGTCAGGTGCAGTTGACCTACGAAATCCCGATGGCGGAAATCGTGCTGGACTTCTTCGACCGCCTGAAGTCGACGTCGCGCGGCTATGCGTCGATGGACTACGAATTCAAGGAATATCGCGCGGCCGATGTAGTCAAGGTGGATATGCTCATCAACGGCGACAAGGTCGATGCGCTGTCGGTCATCGTGCACCGCTCGCAAAGCCAGCATCGTGGCCGCGAAGTGGCTTCGAAGATGCGCGAGCTGATTCCGCGTCAGATGTACGACGTGGCGATTCAGGCGACCATCGGCTCGAACATCATCGCGCGCGAGAACATCAAGGCGCTGCGCAAGAACGTGCTCGCGAAGTGCTACGGCGGCGACATATCGCGCAAGAAGAAGCTGCTCGAAAAGCAGAAGGCCGGCAAGAAGCGCATGAAGCAGGTCGGTTCGGTCGAAATCCCGCAAGAGGCTTTCCTGGCGATTCTGCGCGTCGATGAATGACGCTGGCGCCGCGAGGCAAACAACGATAACAACCGGAAGCGATTGATGAATTTCGCATTGATTCTTTTGATTCTCGTCGTATTGACGGGTATTGCATGGGTGCTGGACAAACTGGTGTTTCTGCCGCAACGGCGGCGCGTCGCCGAGGCCGCGGTGGTCGAGTTCGATCGCCAGCAGGAGCGCGTCGGCGAGCGTTTCGCCGATGAAAACGCCACGCAGACGCGCGCCCGCCTGCGCGATGACAAACTCCGCCAGCCGTGGTGGCTGGAATACACGGCGAGCTTCTTTCCGGTGATTCTCGCGGTGTTCGTGGTGCGCTCGTTCATCATCGAGCCTTTCAAGATTCCGTCCGGCTCGATGGTTCCGACCTTGCTCGTCGGCGACTTCATCCTCGTGAACAAGTACGAATACGGCCTGCGCATGCCGATCACCAACACGAAGATGACAAACGGCGGCCCGCTCAAGCGCGGCGACGTCGTGGTGTTCCGCTACCCGAAGGACGAATCGGTCGACTACATCAAGCGTGTGATCGGTCTGCCGGGCGACACGGTCGCGTATGAAGACAAGAAGCTCACGATCAACGGCAAGCCGGTGCCCGAAACCCCGCTGCCCGACTATTTCGACGACGAGCGCATCGGTTACGCGAAACAGTTCGAGGAAGACCTCGACGGACGCAAGAACGCGATCCTGAACAATCCGCAGGTGCCGCCGTTCGTCGTCGGCGCGGACGACTTCCCGTTTCGCGACAACTGCAACTACAACGCGCAGGGCGTCACATGCAAGGTGCCGCCGGGCAACTACTTCATGATGGGCGATAACCGCGACAACAGCGCGGACAGCCGCTACTGGGGCTTCGTGCCGGACAAGAATATCGTCGGGCGCGCGTTCTTCATCTGGATGAACTTCAGCAACCTGAAGCGCATCGGCTCCTTCCAGTGATATGCGCAACGCCGGCTCGTCCCGATAAGACAGCCGGCGTTCGTCTTGATAAAAACAAGCTTCGAAACGGCGTGAAGAAGCGCGGCTAACACCGTCTCGCCACGCGTTTTCCGGCGTGGACCGGCGGAATCGTCCGCCCGCGCGCCCGCGTTATACTCTCTCCATGCCATCTTCTCCGTTGGAAAGCCGGCTGCGGTACGAATTTCGCAATGCGGAATTACTGCGCCAGGCGATGACCCACCGCAGTCACAGCGCCACGCACAATGAACGGCTCGAATTTCTCGGCGATTCCGTTCTAAATTGCGTGGTGGCGGCGCTTTTGTTCCAACGATTCGGCAAACTCGACGAAGGCGACCTGTCGCGCGTGCGTGCGAATCTGGTCAAACAGCAGTCGCTTTACGAAATCGCGCAGGCACTCAACGTGTCCGAGGGCCTGCGGCTCGGCGAAGGCGAACTGCGCAGCGGCGGCTTCCGCCGTCCGTCGATTCTCGCCGATACCCTCGAAGCCATCTTCGGCGCGATCTTCCTCGACGGCGGTTTCGACGCTGCGTACACGGTCATCAAGCGGCTCTACACGCCGGTGCTCGATCACATCGATCCGCGCACCATCGGCAAGGATGCGAAGACGCTGCTGCAAGAATATCTCCAGGGACACAAGATCGCGCTGCCGACTTACACGGTCATCGCGACTCACGGCGCCGCGCACAATCAGCAGTTCGAAGTCGAATGCACGGTGCCGAAGCTCGACGTGAAGGTGTCGGGTTCCGGCGCGAGCCGCCGCGCCGCCGAACAGGCCGCCGCCAAAAAAGCGCTCGACGAAGTGGCGGCCGCCGCGCCGACGCTCGGCGTGAAGCCGAAGCGCAAGGGCGCGCGCGCCGCGAAGCTGGTCGAACCGGAAGTGGTGCCCGGCGTGACCGGTATCCAGACGGCGCTCGATCTGCGTTCTCCCGACCGGCGCGAGCGCCATCATGGTCCGCACGGCGCGCAATCCGCTGCGCAGGAACGCCCGGCCACCGCGCCGCTCGCCGTGATCCGCGCGACGCATGTCGAGCCGTCCGCGAGCGCGTACGCAGCCGCCGACAAAACCGAACGCGCCGTGATCCACAAGCCGGAAAAAGCAGCGAAGAGCGATTCGACGGAGCCGTCCGAGCGTAGCGCGAACGCAGACAAGCCCGCACCTTCCGGCGATCGCGAAGACGATTCCGCAGCCGACACCGAAACGAGTAACGCCGCGGGCCCCGATGCGACCAGCCACGTCGTGCGCGCCGCCGACGCCGGCCACTGACGCGTGCCGCCGCGCCTATCGCGCACACGCGCCCCAACGATTTATTGCCGCACACATCTATGAACGCTCCTACTTCTTCTGGTTTCCGCTGCGGCATGGTCGCGATCGTCGGCCGTCCCAACGTCGGCAAGTCGACGCTGATGAACGCGCTCGTCGGTCAGAAGGTGAGCATCACCTCGCGCAAGGCGCAGACCACTCGCCATCGCATCACCGGCATCAATACGTTCGAGGACGCGCAGTACATCTTCGTCGATACGCCCGGTTTCCAGACGCGCCACAGCGGCGCGCTCAACCGCTCGCTGAACCGCGCGGTGACGTCGACGCTGACTTCCGTCGATGCGATTCTCTTCGTGATCGAAGCGGGCCGTTTCGGTCCCGACGACCAGAAAGTGCTCGACCTGATTCCGGCCGGCACGCCCACGCTGCTGATCGCGAACAAGCTCGATCGCGTCGGCGACAAGGATTCGCTCTTTCCCTTCATGCAGCAGATGTCGGCGCTGCGTGACTTCCGCGAGATCGTGCCGCTGTCGGCCAAGCATCCCGAGGACATCAAGCGGCTCATGTCGGTCATCAAGCCCTATCTGCCGGAAGGCGAGCCGATCTACGGCGAGGACGATCTGACCGATCGGAGCGAGCGCTTCCTCGCGGCCGAAATCCTGCGCGAGAAGGTCTTTCGCTGGACCGGCGACGAGTTGCCGTACACGAGCACGGTGCTCATCGAAAAGTTCGAAACCGAAGGGCGTCTGCGCCGCGTCTTCGCGACGATTCTCGTCGACCGCGACACCCATAAGGCGATGATCATCGGCCAGAAGGGCGCGAAGCTGAAGCAGATCAGCACGGAAGCGCGACTCGACATGGAGAAGCTCTTCGATGGCCCCGTGTATCTCGAGACCTTCGTCAAGGTGAAGAGCGGCTGGGCAGACAACGAAGCGGGCCTGCGCGCATACGGCTACGAGTGATGCATGGACGACGGCTCGAACGACGCCCGGATGATTCCACCCGCCGATGATCGTCCCGCCGACGATTTCGACGCGGACGAGCGCCCGGCCGCGCGCGCCGTGCCGAAGTCCAGGCGGACATCGTCGTCATCGTCCGTTGCCGGGAGCGGCGAGAAGCGGCCGCGCGCCGCGCCGCGCTCCGACTTTCGTATCGCCGAGCAGCCGGGCTTCGTGCTGCACAGCTATCCGTATCGCGAGACGAGCCTCATCATCGACGTGTTTTCGCGCGATTTCGGCCGCGTCGCGCTCGTCGCGAAAGGCGCGAAACGCCCGCATTCCGCGTTGCGCGGCGTGCTGCAGACGTTTCAGCCGCTGGGCCTCTCCTGGTCCGGCAAGGGCGAAGTCCGCACGCTGACGACCGCCGAATGGGTCGGCGGCATGCTGCCGCTGGCCGGCGACGCGTTGCTTTGCGGCTTCTACGTGAACGAGTTGCTCGTCAAGTTCTGCGCGCGCGAAGACGCGCATCCGGCGCTCTTCAATCATTACGTGCTGACGCTCTCTCGCCTCGCGCACGACGAGCCCGCCGTGCAAGTGTTGCGTTCGTTCGAGCGCGTGCTTCTGCGCGAAACCGGCTATGCGATGAATCTCACGCGCACCGTCACGCGCCAGCCGGTCGTGGCCGAAGGCCGCTATGTGTTCGATCCGGACCGCGGCGTGCGCGAAGCGTCCGACGATCTTCCCGCACCCTGGCCGGTGATTTCGGGGCAGACGCTCATCGACATGGAGCGCGACGACTACACCAGTCCGCAGACGGCCGCGCAGAGCAAAACGCTGATGCGCTTCCTGCTGAACCATTACCTGGGCGGCACGCCGCTCGCCACCCGTCAGATATTGATCGACCTGCAAAAACTATGAGCTTCTTTCTCTCATCGCCAGCGAGCGTGATCGATCTGGGCGTGAACATCGATCACGTCGCCACGTTGCGCAATGCGCGCGGCACGTCGTATCCCGATCCGATCCGCGCGGCGCTCGCCGCCGAGGAAGCGGGCGCCGACGTCATCACGCTGCACTTGCGCGAAGATCGCCGCCATATCGTGGATGCCGATGTGCGCACGCTGCGACCGCTTTTGAAAACGCGCATGAATCTCGAGTGCGCGGTGACGCGCGAGATGCTCGACATCGCGTGCGAGATCAGGCCGCACGATGTCTGCCTCGTGCCGGAAAAGCGCCAGGAGGTGACGACCGAAGGCGGCCTCGATGTCGCGGGCCGCTTCGAGGAGGTGAAGGCCGCGTGCCGGCAGCTTGCCGACGCGGGCGCGCGCGTTTCGCTCTTCATCGATCCGGACGAGACGCAGATTCGCGCGGCGCACGAAGCGGGCGCGCCGGTGATCGAACTGCACACGGGTCGATATGCCGAAGCCCACGACGAAGCCGAACAGCAGCGCGAGTTCGAGCGCGTCGCGGCGAGCGTCGATTTCGGCAACTCGCTCGGGCTCAAGGTGAACGCGGGCCACGGACTGCACTACACGAACGTGCAGGCGATCGCCGCGCTGGCGGGCATCGTCGAGCTGAACATCGGGCACGCGATCGTCGCGCACTCGATTTTCGCGGGCTGGGACAACGCCGTGCGCGAGATGAAGGCGATCATGGTCGCGTCGCGCCTCGCGTCGATCCACGCTCGCTGAGCACGTCATGGCCATCTACGGAATCGGCACGGACGTCGTGCAGGTGAGCCGCGTCGCGGCGGTGATGCGGCGCACGAAAGGACGCTTCGCCGAAAAGGTGCTCGGCCCCGACGAGTTGCGCATCTATCACGCGCGCAACGCGCGCTCGGAAGTACGCGGCCTCGCGTTTCTCGCGACGCGCTTTTCGGCCAAGGAAGCGTTCTCGAAGGCGATCGGCCTCGGCATGCGCTGGCCGATGACCTGGCGCGCGCTGCAGACGCTCAACGAGCCGAGCGGCAAGCCGATGATCGCCGCGTCCGGCGAGCTGGCCGAATGGCTCGCGCAACGCGGCATCACGGCGAAGGTGACAGTCAGCGACGAGCGTGACTACGCGGTGTCGTTCGTCATCGCGGAAGTGCCCGATCAGGCCTGAGATCAATCCAATTTACACACAAGAAACCAATTGAATCCGATGAAACGCACTCCCGGGCCCGTCATGTTCGACGTCGCCGGCACGACGCTGAACGACGCGGATATCGAGCGCCTCACCCATTCGATGACCGGCGGCATCATTCTGTTCGCGCGGCATTTCGAGAACCGCGCTCAGCTCGTCGCGCTGACGGATGCGATCCGCGCGGTGCGCGACGATATCCTGATCGCCGTCGATCACGAAGGCGGGCGCGTGCAGCGCTTTCGCACCGACGGCTTCACGGTGCTCCCCGCGCCGGGCAAGCTGGGCGAACTGTGGGACCGCGACGTGCTCGCCGCGACGAAAGCCGCCACCGCGTTCGGCTACGTGCTCGCAGCGGAATTGCGCGCGTGCGGCATCGACATGAGCTTCACGCCGGTGCTCGATCTGAATTACGGACAGTCGAAGGTCGTCGGCGATCGCGCGCTGCACAGCGATCCGCGCGTCGTGACGATGCTCGCGAAGAGCCTGAATCACGGCCTCGCGCTCGCCGGCATGGCGAACTGCGGCAAGCACTTTCCGGGTCACGGTTTCGCCGAAGCCGATTCGCACGTCGCGCTGCCGACCGACGATCGCACGCTCGAAGAAATCCTCGCTACTGACGCGCGTCCGTACGACTGGCTCGGCATGTCGCTGTCATCGGTGATTCCCGCGCACGTCATCTACACGCAGGTCGACGATAAGCCCGCCGGCTTCTCGCGCATCTGGCTGCAGGACATCCTGCGCGGCAAGCTCGGCTTCAACGGCGCGATCTTCAGCGACGATCTGTCGATGGAAGCGGCCCGCGCGGGCGGCACGCTCACCGAAGCGGCCACTGCCGCGCTGACGGCGGGCTGCGACATGGTGCTGATCTGCAATCAGCCGGACGAGGCGGGCAAGGTGCTGGAGCAGTTGCGCTATACGCCGCCGAAGGCATCGGAGCAACGCCTGAGGCAGATGCGTCCGCGCGGCAAGGCGCTGCGCTGGAGCAAGCTGCAGGCGCACGCCGACTATCAGGCGGCGCGCGCACTCGTCAAAGAGATGCTCGGCTAAAACGAAAACGCCACGACTCGAATCGTGGCGTTTTGCTTTTGGCGCCGCCGTGAATCACGACGATTCCAGCTTCATCCTCTGCAGCTTGTTGTAGAGGGTCTTCGGGCTGATGCCGAGCAGCGTCGCCGCGCGATGACGCGTGCCGCCGACCGCTTCGAGCGTCGCGCGGATCAGCATGTCTTCGACATCCGCGAGCGCGGTGCCGACCGTCACCTGCACGCTGCTGCCGTTCAGGCCGCGTCCGCCGAGGCCGCCCGGCTCATCGACGCGCAATGTCTCGATGGTTTCGCCCGACGCGTGATACGCGCGCCGCACGCGCTCGCGCATTTCGCGCACATTGCCCGGCCATTCGCTCGTGATGCACTCGCGAATGAACGCCGGGCTGATGCGCTTCGGCGAGCCGCTCGTGATCCCGGCGATGTGATTCTCGCGGTTCAGTTCATCGACGAGCGTTTCCGCGATCAACGCGATGTCGTCGTCGCGATCGCGCAGCGGCGGCAACATGATCGACGACGCCGACAGGCGCTGAAACAGATCCTCGCGCATCGCGCCGCTCGCGACCGCCTCGCGCATCGGCAGGCGCGACGCGGCGATCAGCCGGAAGTCCGTCATGATGCGGTTGCTGCCGCCTACGCGCATGAAGGTCTGCGAATCGAGCGCGCGCAAGAGCGCTTCCTGTTGAGCGGGAGGCAGCGAATCGATCTGGTCGAGGAACAGCGTGCCGCCGCCCGCCTGTTCGAGCAGGCCCGGCTCGCGGTTCTCCGCGCCGGCGAACGCGTTGCGCTCGTGGCCGAAGAGGATGCTTTCCATCGAGCGCTGCGAGCCGTCGCTATTGCGGCTCGCGGAGCAATCGAAGGTGACGAACGGGCCTTTGCGGCGACGGCTCAGCTGATGAATCGTGCGCGCCGCGATCTTCTTGCCCGTGCCCGGCTCGCCGCAGATCAGCACGGCGGCTTCCGTCGGCGCGGTGTGCTCGATCAGATCGTAGACGTGCTGCATCGCGGCGCTGCGGCCGATCATGTCGCCGAAATGGCCCAGTTCGCGCAACGTCGAACGCAGCGCCTGGACTTCCTCGGTGAGCTCGTACGGCCGCGGTATGCGCGCGAGGAGGCTGCGCAGACGCGGAATGTTCACCGGTTTCAGCAGATAGTCCCAGATGCCGTGCCGCAGACCTTCGATCGCGCTTTCGACCGTCGCATTGCCGGTCATCACGATGACGGGCAACGCGCCATCGGGTGGTTGCGAGGGCAGGCTCGGCAACAGGTCGAGGCCGGAGCCGTCCGGAAGATTCAGGTCGATCAGCACGACATCCGGAATGAAGCGGGTCAGCGCGGAGCGCGCCTCGGCGAGCGTCGTCGCTGTATCGACGGAAAAGCCGTCTGCCGTGAGGATCGCGGACAGGCCGGAGAGGCTATTAGGATCGTCTTCGACAATCAGTGCGTGTGGCATGGCGGACCAACGTATCAAAGTGGACTGTAGTGCGCCGTCTCCGCGTGGGATCGGGCGGTTCGTGGGCGGGAAACGGCGCCTCGTTCCGGCGTCTGGCGCGTCACCCGCTGCGGTTTTCGTCCTGCGTTACTCGTTCGTCATCTCGGGGTGCTGCGCGCGTCATTGCGGCCTGAGATGCAATTCGTTGCTGACGGATTGCACGCCCGGCACGCCACGCGCCACGGCGAGCGCTTTTTGAATCTGTACCTCCGAATCCACATATCCCGACAACTGCACGACGCCGCGATAGGTCGCGACGCTCATCGGCAAGACCTTGAGCGCCGGATCCGCGACGAGCGCGGCTTTCACACGCGCGGCAAGCGCTGCGTCGTCGGTGGCGATATCGCTGCCTCCGTTCGTGTTCGCCGATGTCGCCGGGGTGGACTTGCAGCCGGCAGTGAAAGCGAAGGCGGGCAGTGCGAGCGCCGCGACGATCAGAAACCGGCTCTGGATGAAAGGCGTGCTGTGCATGTCGGTTCTGAATTCTGGATTTGCACGTTCGAGCAGAAATCGTGCCAAGCAGTTAATTTTGCCGATGGAAGCGAATCGCGCGGGCCGGGCGCGGATGCTTGCGTGAATTGTCGACAAAACTTATCGGGGCGCGACCGGTAAAGTTTGCCTGAATTTGTCAAAAAATTCATGCAAAAGAAAAAGCGCCCGCGAAGGGGCGCTTTTTTGGAATGGCGGCGAGCCGTTGCGGCGGCCGCTCTGCTTACGATGCGGCGGCGCGAGGCTTACGCGCGGCTGCGATATTCGTTCGTGCGGGTGTCGATTTCGATCTTGTCGCCGATGTTGCAGAAGAGCGGCACTTGCAGTTCGAAACCGGTGTTCAGCTTGGCGGTCTTCAGCACCTTGCCCGACGACGTGTCGCCCTTGACGGCCGGTTCCGTGTAGACGATCTCGCGAACCAGCGTGGTCGGCAGTTCGACCGAGATGGCCTTCTCGTTGTAGAACACGACTTCGCAAGCCATGCCGTCTTCGAGGTAGTTGAGCGCGTCGCCCATCATTTCGGCTTCGACTTCGAACTGGTTGTAGTCGGCGTCCATGAAGACGTACATCGGGTCCGCGAAGTACGAGTACGTCACTTCCTTGCGGTCAAGCACGACGACGTCGAACTTGTCGTCCGCCTTGTAGACGGTTTCCATGCCGGCGGCCGTCAGCAGGTTCTTGAACTTCATCTTGACGACCGCGGAGTTGCGGCCCGATTTGTTGTACTCGGCGCGCTGCACGACCATGGCATCGTTGCCGATCATGACGACGTTGCCGACGCGGAGTTCTTGTGCGGTCTTCATAAAACTAGGTCCTGTACAAAAGGATTTGGCTTGAATGCCTGGAATGAATCGATCGGACGGCGGCGCTGCCGGTTTTTATTGCCGCCACCGTGCGAGAGTTCTGGCTAACGAGGGAGAGACTCGCCTTCGGGCGGTCCCGCGCGGCGTAATGATGAAACTGCGACCTGCTTCCTCGGATAACCGCTTATTTTAACTGACTTTTTGCTTGTTTGGCCAGTCGCATGGCGCGGCGGGAAACGCCGTGAGTCGATGCTCATCGGCCCAGACGCGAGGCCGCATGGGCGACGAGATTGCCCGCCAGATCGCCGACGCCCGCCAGTTCCTTCGCCCAGCGCGCCGCGCACGTCTCCAGCTTCTGCCGATGACGCCAGAAATCGGCCCAGTCGGGCGCGCTCGCGCCGTTCCACGCGTGCCAGAAGCGCGCGACGGCCTCGCGGGCGGACGGATCGAGCGTGCCTGTGTAATGCGCGAGCGCGGCGTCGAGTTTCGGCAGATGGGCGTCGTCGGCTTGCGGATAGATTTGCCAGACGAACGGCTTGTGCGCCCATTGCGCGCGCACGAAGGAATCCTCGCCGCGCACGAAGTTGATGTCGGCGGCCCAGAGCAACTCGTCGAAGCGCGGCTGCTCGACGAAGCCGAGCGCGTGCGCCCGCAACGCGCCCGCACTCGCCGACGTGCCGGCCGCAAAGTTCGGCAAGCCGAAAAAGCGCGCGAGTGCGCCGGAAATGCGGCCTTCGGGCACGAGCAGGACGACGGGCGCGTCGCCGTCGCGCCATTGCGCGAGCAGCGTGTCGACCGCCGGATTTTCATAGGCGAAGAGCGACACGACCGTTTCGCCATCGCCCGGCCGCGCGATGCCGACGCGCTCGCGCCACCATGCGTGCGCATCGAAGTGCTCGCGTCGCGTATCGAGATCGCGCTCCTTCAGCACGCCGCCCGTGCCCTTGCCGAGACCTGGAAAGAAGAAGCTCTTGTCGAGCGGATAACGCGGGTGCGGAGACGGCCGCATGTGGAAATCGGCGACCCAGTCCTCGCCGCTCAGATATTCGAGATTGATCCAGACGGGCTTCGGCTCGCGGCGCGCCATCGCGGCGATGTACGCGTGCGGCAACTCGCACCCGAACGCCTCGATCACGACATCCGGGATGGCGAGCGTATCGCCGGCGTGCGACGGCGCGTGCCAGCGCTCGATCGCGACGCCCATCGCATCCTGACGCGAAAGCGCCGAGTCGACTTCGGGGCAGAGCGCATGGAAGACCTTCAGGTCGTCGACGAAAAGACGCACGCGCCAGCCGTGCTCCGCGCGCAACTGCCGCGCGAGACGCCAGCACACGCCGATGTCGCCGAAGTTGTCGACGACTGCGCAGAAGATGTCGCAGGCGAGTTCCGGGTCGGCGGGATGTGGAGTCATGAGGATGAAGGCGCGCGGTTTAATGTTCTAAACTGGCGATTCTAGTGCGACACGCACGCTCGTGTCCGTGGGCCTCGCGTTAAGAGGCATCGACTAGAGGGATATCGCCTGAGACTTCGGTCTTGGTCGCTCTACCCTCCGCAGGCGGCCCCCTTGTGGGCCGCGCCCTTGTAGTAGGGGTGGTTTCGGCCACTTCCCGGTTGGAACGAACCGCGGCGCAGCTTGGCCGTGGGCCGTGTTGCATTAGTCTGGTTACCACCAGATTCCGCCCAGTCTGCGGCTTCACTTCCGCTGACAAAGCGGAGTGTTGTTTGCAGCGTTCGCCGCCTAGTGTGGTGAACCCGCTACACGATACGAGCGAAAGCTCGGGATGTCATTGTTCGGCCCGACCTGCTGTTTAGGGGAGGGCAGTGAACCTGCTGTACGACCAGCAGTAGCCTACGAGGACATGCGTCACTGGCAACGGTGGGGTGTGAAGCTCCTCGGACAATGTAGCCCCCGGACGTATCGGGCGAACCGCTCCCGTGAGGGACTGTTCGGAGACTCCCAGCAGCAAGGGGGTTGAGGAGCTAGGCTGGCTGATAGGGTTAATGTAAGTGAACTGCTGATAAACCTCGTTACCAGTGAGGAGCTAAAGCTGCTTGAATCATCGGGCTCTAACCAAAACGGTAGGTGGTCGGATAGCCCACTTAGAATTTGGGCTACGTCGTCACAGCACCACCGGGGGATAGGCAGAACCTACGTCAGTCGTGTGACATGCCGGGAACGTGGTAAGCCCGTATGGTCGCCAGCGCTGTGCGGCTGGCAGACGAACCGTAAGGAACGTTGTTGATCATGCGGGTATGGGAGGACGGAAAAAGCGAATGCCGGGCTGTAATGGCACGGACAGGGGTTGAGACATTATCCCACGCGAAAGCGGGCAGACTTCCGTCTGGTCTACCGTCGCAAGGCGGCTGACTACCCTCTGTAACTTGGTCAGGTGCGGGTGCATGCGCCCGTACTGAGGTGTTTGTCTGAGATAGGGGCGTGCGCGCTCTTATTGAGGTGTCTGTTGTTCCCCAGAGGGGTGTGTCTGCCCCTCTGGGGAGATGCGCCTTCTGCCTGGGGACCTTTTCCAAGTAGGAGAGCAGCATGAAAGTATCTGGTCGAAAGACTGGATCTGCGCTTTCCCACGCGCCTGCCAACTGGAATGCCGTCAATTGGCGGCGGGTTGAACGGAACGTGAGAGGGATGCAGATTCGAATTGCGAAGGCGACGCGGGAAGGTGACTGGCGCAGGGTGAAAGCCTTGCAACGGATGCTTACCCGCATGTTGTCCGCAAAGTTGTACGCGGTACGACGTGTTACGCAGAACCAGGGTGCGCGAACGGCTGGAGTCGATCGCGAACTGTGGGAATCGCCTGAGAGCCGGTGGGAAGCCATCGGCAGGTTGAAGCGGCGTGGATATAAGCCTTTGCCATTACGGAGAGTCTTTATCCCCAAGGCCAATGGAAAGGAGCGTCCTTTGGGCATTCCGACCATGCGGGACAGGGCGATGCAAGCCTTGTATCTGCTGGCTTTGGAGCCGGTAGCAGAGTCGACGAGCGACCCGAACTCGTATGGGTTCCGGATCAATCGTTCAACGGCTGATGCTATGGGTCAGGTACGAGCTTGTACGTCCCGGAGGGATTCGTCCCGATGGGTACTGGAAGCGGATATCAAAGGCTGCTTTGACCACATCAACCATGATTGGCTGGAAAACCATGTCCCCATGGACAGGGAAATTCTCCGGAAGTGGTTGAAGGCTGGCCTGATTTACAAGGGGCAGCTACAGGCGACTGAGGCCGGTACGCCGCAGGGAGGCATCATCTCCCCGACGCTGGCCAACGTGACGCTGAACGGGCTGGAGCGTGAACTGATTGCGCACCTCGGTGCGAAATTCGGGATCGCAAAGGCAAAGAAGCTGAAAGTGAATGTGGTGCGATACGCGGATGACTTCGTGATCACCGGCGACTCGAAAGAGATTCTGGAAAACGAGGTCAGGCCTTGGGTGGAAGCATTCCTTGCTGTACGAGGCTTGCACCTGTCAGAGGCGAAAACGCGGATCACCCACATTGACGAAGGCTTCGATTTCCTTGGGTGGAATTTCCGGAAGTACTCGGGAAAGCTGCTCATCAAGCCGAGCAAGAAAAACGCGCAAGCGTTTTATCGCAAGGTGGCGGAAACGATCAGCGGCAACAAAACGGTAAAGCAGGAGGATCTAGTCCAACTGCTGAACCCGATGTTGCGCGGATGGGCGCAGTATCACCATCCGGTCTCGGCCAAGCAGACGTACAGCCGGATGGAGCATCTGATTTTTCGGAAGCTCTGGCGGTGGTCGAAGCGGAGGCATCCGCAGAAGAGCGCTGTATGGGTGAAGCAGAAGTACTTTCACCCTGTTGGTGCCCGGAATTGGGTGTTTGCCGTTCGCACGGAGCGCGAGGACGGCAGTTGGGGGCTGAATGAGCTGTACCAGCTTAGCGGTACAGCTATCAAACGGCACACGAGGATCAAGGGCGAGTTCAATCCTTTTGATCCGAAGTGGGAGCAGTATGGCGAGACATTGCGGCAAGGGCGCATGTGGGAACAGATGCGTTACCGGAAGCAGTGGGCCGCGCTCTATCTGTCACAAAGCGGGCTATGCGCGCATTGTGGCTGTGCCTTGACGGACGAAACGGGTTGGCACGACCATCATCTGGAATATCGGATGCATGGTGGCACCGACGCCTTGTCCAACCGGGCGCTGCTTCACCCGCACTGCCACCGGCAAGTGCATGCTGGAAAACTAGTTGTAACTAAGCCGGTTCTGTCGTAGACAGAACTTCGTTTGTAGATTTGAGCCGTATGCGGGGAAACTCGCACGTACGGTTCTCGGGGGGCCCGGCTTTCGCAAGAAAGTCGGGCTACCCGACAGATAACGCGCCTGGCACGGCTCACCGTCGTGCCGATGCTTTTCCGTCACCCTTGCTGCATGACCGACACCGACGCCCCCCAACCGCATTTCGACCCGAAGAAGACGCTCGCGCAATTGCCGCATCTGCCCGGCGTGTACCGCTATTACGACGGCGACGGCAACGTGCTCTACGTCGGCAAGGCGCGCAATCTGAAAAAGCGCGTGTCGAGCTACTTCACGAAGACGCTGCATTCGCCGCGCATCGCGATGATGGTCACGCGCATCCGCAAGATCGAGACGACCGTCACGCGTTCGGAAGCCGAAGCGCTGCTGCTCGAGAACAATCTCATCAAGGCGCTCGCGCCGCGCTACAACATTCTCTTTCGCGACGACAAGTCGTATCCGTTTCTCAAGCTCACGGGCCACAAGTTTCCGCGCATGGCCTACTATCGCGGCGCGGTCGACAAGAAAAACCAGTACTTCGGCCCGTTTCCGAGCGCGTGGGCGGTGCGCGAGAGCATCCAGATCCTGCAGCGCGTATTCCAGTTGCGCACGTGCGAGGACTCGGTCTTCAACAACCGCACGCGGCCGTGCCTCCTGCATCAGATCGGGCGCTGCACGGCGCCGTGCACGGGACTCATCACGGAAGAGGACTACGCGCGCGATGTGTCGAACGCATCGCGCTTTTTGCTCGGGCGTCAGGGCGAAGTGATGAAGGAGCTGGAGCAGAAGATGCACGCGTTCGCCGCCGATCTGAAATTCGAGCAGGCCGCGGCGGTGCGCAATCAGATGAGCTCGCTGTCGACGGTGCTGCACCAGCAGGCGATCGAAGTCGGCGGCGAGAGCGACGTCGATATCCTCGCGGTCGTCGCGCTCGGCGGTAAGGTCTGCGTGAATCTCGCGATGGTGCGCGGCGGCCGGCATCTCGGCGACAAGGCGTATTTCCCGGCGCACGTCGAAAGCGCGATAGCGCTGGACGATGAAGACGATCTCCCCGATGTCGTCGATCTCCCCGAAGTCGACGAAGCGGAATCGGGCGCGCCCGTTGCAGTTGAGACTTCCGCGCAGACGAGCGTCGAGCCGGTGCAAGCCGATCCGGAAACCGAACCCGAGCCGCGCGAAGGCGCGCTCGAATCCGAAGTGCTCGAAGCCTTCATGGCGCAGCATTACATCGGCAATCGCGTGCCGCCGGTGCTCGTCGTGAGTCATGCGCCGTCGAGCCGCGAACTCGTCGATTTGCTGACGGAACAGGCGGGCCACAAGGTCACGCTGCTGCGTCAGCCGCAGGGCCAGAAACGCGCGTGGCTCTCGATGGCCGAAAACAACGCGAAGCTCGCGCTCGCGCGGCTTTTGTCGGAGCAAGGCTCGCAGCAGGCGCGCACGCGCTCGCTCGCGGAGACGCTCTCGATGGAGATGGACGATCTCGCGCAACTGCGCATCGAGTGCTTCGACATCAGTCATACGATGGGCGAGGCGACGCAGGCGTCGTGCGTCGTGTATCACCATCACAAGATGCAGTCGGGCGAATACCGGCGCTACAACATCAACGGCATCACGCCCGGCGATGACTACGCGGCGATGCGCCAGGTGCTCACGCGCCGCTACGAGAAGATGGTCGCGCAGGCAGCCGCGAACGCGAACGACGAAGCGGCGACCCTGCAACCCGACGATGCCGCCGATCCCAACGTCACGCCCGATGCCGCCGAACCCGTGGCCGCGGGCGGCACGCTGCCCAACATCGTGCTGATCGACGGCGGCAAGGGGCAGGTCGAGATCGCGCGGCAGGTTTTCTCCGAGCTCGGGCTGGATCACGGCATGCTGGTCGGTGTTGCGAAGGGGGAAGGGCGCAAGGTGGGGCTCGAAACGCTGGTGTTCGCCGACGGCCGCAGCGCGCTCGAGCTCGGCAAGGAAAGCGCGGCGCTGATGCTCGTCGCGCAGATCCGCGACGAGGCGCACCGCTTCGCGATCACCGGCATGCGCGCGAAGCGGGCGAAAGCGCGACAGACTTCGCGACTGGAAGAGCTGGAAGGTGTCGGTGCGAAACGGCGTCAGCGGCTGCTGTCGCGCTTCGGCGGTTTGCGCGGCGTGCAGGCGGCGAGCGTCGAGGACCTGGCGAGCGTCGAAGGCATTTCGCTTGCGCTCGCGCAGCAGATTTATCGTCAGTTGCATTGAGCCGCGAGAGCCGGCTGCGAGGCGCGCTGCGCGGGCGGCGCGCCTTGTGAGCGCGGAGTCGACGCGGCACAATGGCGGCTTCCTTACACGTCCATCAAGCGCTTTCGCCCATGCCGTTCAATCTACCGATCTTCCTGACGTGGCTGCGAATCGTGCTGATTCCGCTCGTGGTGGGCGTGTTCTATTTGCCGGACATGATGATGAGCCCGGAGCATCGCAACCTGCTCGGCATGCTTATCTTCGTGCTCGCCGCACTCACCGACTGGTTCGACGGCTTTCTTGCGCGCAAGCTCAATCAGACGTCTTCGTTCGGCGCGTTCCTCGATCCGGTCGCCGACAAGCTGATGGTCACGGCCGCGCTGCTCGTGCTCGTGCAGCTGTCGCGGCTGAATGCGGTGATCGCGCTCATCATCGTCGGACGCGAGATCACGATTTCCGCGCTGCGCGAATGGATGGCGCAGATCGGCGCATCGAAGAGCGTCGCGGTGAATCAGCTCGGCAAGTTCAAGACCGTATGTCAGATGGTCGCGATTCCGATGCTGCTTTTCTACGGGCCGCTGAAGATCGCCGGCACGCCGTGGATGATCGACACGCGCGTGTGGGGCTTGTGGCTCATCTACGTCGCGGCGTTCCTCACCGTCTGGTCGATGCTCTACTACATGAAGCTCGCGTGGCCCCAGATTCGCGAGCGCGGCGGCATGCTTTGAGACGAGCGAACGGCACATTGCAGAAATTGCGCCGAGCCGAAAAATTCCTCTCACAAAACAGTTGACAGCCCTCTTTGGCTTCTACATAATCTCGTTTCTCTGATGCACGGCGCGACGCAATAAGCGAAGCAACAGCAAAAGAGCAGCAGTAAATGCGGGAGTAGCTCAGTTGGTAGAGCGCAACCTTGCCAAGGTTGAGGTCGCGAGTTCGAGACTCGTCTCCCGCTCCAGATTTTGAAGGTTTGATGTCATCGGCGCTGAATTGGCGAAGCGCAACGGGGCATCGGAACCGGCAGTTTCAGCATTGCAGGATATTGCGGGAGTAGCTCAGTTGGTAGAGCGCAACCTTGCCAAGGTTGAGGTCGCGAGTTCGAGACTCGTCTCCCGCTCCAGTCAAAGGGGAAGCCAAGCTTCCCTTTTTGTTTGGTGATTCAGCCGGCATCATGCCGGTAAGCACCAAAACCGCTTGTGGCGCGGTAGCAAAGCGGTTATGCAGCGGCCTGCAAAGCCGTTTAGACCGGTTCGACTCCGGTCCGCGCCTCCACTTGAAAAGCCCTGATCCGTCAGGGCTTTTTTCTTTTCGGCACGCCGGCATCCAGCCGATTCTGCGTCCCCGTCGCGGCACGGCATAATTGCCATACTTCTGCCACACAAATCCAAATGACCGACCAACGCTCCGAACTCGAATGGCGCTGGAAGCGCTTCGACGACCTGACGACCACCGAGGTCTACGACATGCTCGCCGCGCGTAGCGCCGTGTTCGTCGTCGAGCAGAATTGCGTGTATGGCGACATCGACGGACTCGATGTCGATGCGTGGCACCTTTTCGCTTACGGCAAGGGCGAGAAGCGTCCCGCGCTCGCGGGCTACCTGCGCGTGCTGTTGCCGGGACACCCGGACGAGAGCGAGAAGGAAGTACGCATCGGCCGCGTGCTGACGACGGCCAACTTTCGCGGTCTGAAGCTCGGCAACGCGATGCTCGAGCGCGCGCTTGAGCACATCCTGAAGCAATGGCCGGATCAGCCGGTCAGCCTGCATGCGCAGGCGCATCTGCAGCGCTTTTACGGCGCGTTCGGCTTCGTGCCGTCGTCGGGTCTGCATGACGAAGACGGCATTCCGCACGTATGGATGCGCCGCCCCGGCTTCGGTTCATGAAGTCGTGGCCTTCGGGCCGTTGACCGGCGCACCCGCGCCGCGTCCGACACGTTCCTTTCTCAGCCGCGATCGCGCCGACAGCCGCAACCAGTGGCGTAGCGCGATCAGCGCGCCGATGACGCTCATCATCGATCCCGGAATCCACAGCAAGAGACCGCCGATCTGCTGATCGCGCATCGGCGTGATCCACGTGAACGCGCGGCCGCAGATCGAATAGATCGGATACAACTCGTGCGGCGTGAAGAAGATATAAGCGCCGAGAATGATCTGCGGCGGAATCGCGGCGATCACGACGAGAACGCGTCGACCGGGCGCGAGCCGCGCGGGCGGCGCCGGGCGTGGATCCAGAATCAGCCACCAGAACAGCAGGCCGTCGATCACCATGCTCCAGTTCATCACGCGGTAGAGCCGGTAATCGAGCATCGCCTTGAAGTGGATCGGCGAAAGCAGCCAGAAGTAGATCAGCCCGACGAACAGCGCGACCGCGATCACGGGATTGAACACGATATCGAAGAACACGCGCGCCACGCGGCTCTGCGCGGCCGGGCGCAGCCAGCGTTGCCGCCATGCGAACGGAACGCCCGCGCGCAATGCCGCGCCGGGATACGACAATGCGATCAGGAACGGTCCGAGATGATGCAGCACGAGATGCTGCAGCCGATGCATGAAGAATTCATGCTCGAAGAAATAATCGAGGCGCGTGTGGAGCGCGACATAAAGGGCGATCAGGCCGAACCAGAACGCGATGCGACGCGACATCGACACGCGCGCATGTCGCGCGCCGCGCGCGAACAGAATCCCCGCGACGAGCACGGCGATGACGACCGTCGGCGACGGCTCCCACGGATCGAGCCAGTAAAGAAGCGCGCTCATCGTCACGCGTCCTTCGCGTGGATCACGCGCTTCAGATCGTTCGCGATGGCGTCGATGGAGTCGTGGTCGGTCGCGAGCAGGCGCGCGTGACCGGCGGCATCGAAGATATAGACGGCCGAGCTATGCGTGACCTCGTATTCGCCGTTCGGGTCGCGCTTTTCCATCTGATACGCGATGCGATAGCGCTGCGCGACCGATTCGATCGCGCGCTCGGTGCCGGTCAGGCCGACGGCGTGTTTGTCGTCGAACGCGCGCACGTAGGAGCGCAGGAGCGCGGGCGTGTCGCGCGCCGGATCGACCGAGACGAACACGATGCGCGTCCTGTCCGCGTCCGCGCCCACGCGCTGGAGCACCTGCATGAGCCGCGCCATCGTTTCGGGGCAGACGTCGGGACAATGCGTGTATCCGAAGTAGACGAGCGTTGTTTTGCCCGCGAACGATTGTCCGGTAACAGGCGCGCCGCCATCGTCGACGAGCGAGAAGTCCAGGTCTGGCAAATGGCCCGATACATCGGTCAATTGCCACGGCTCGGCGGGCTTCGAGCACGCGGCGAGCGCGCACAGCGAGAGAAGGGCGATGAAGCGCCGGAGTCGCATGGACCGCGCGGCGAGATGGAGGAACGAAGCGTGCATCGGAGATTGCGTTGCAGGATGATTCGATATGAACTCCGTCGCAAAATACACGCCTTTTGCTGCGCTGCCAGCGCATCATGTCGCCATTAGACTATTTTTGAGACGATTTGCCGCATGACTCGGGCGCGCTGAAAGGGCTTGGAGCGAAGGTTGTAAGCTAGGAGCTTTCTTACCCGAAAGCGTTCGCGCGGTAAGATGCGCACGCATTGCGACGTCCCAAGCGGGCGCGCGCCACATCACAGGCAAACCACAGGCCCAAGATCGATGCCAAATCTTCCCGATTCCCTGTCTCTTGCCGAGACCGCCTTCTTCTTCGATTTCGACGGCACGCTCGTCGAGCTCGCGTCCACGCCCGACGGCATCTTCGTGCCGCGCTCGGTGCCCGACATCCTGGCCGCGCTCAGGCGCGCGACCAACGGCGCGGTGGCGGTCGTATCGGGGCGCGGCATCGACAATATCGACTCGTTCCTGCAGATGCCCGATCTGCCCGTCGCGGGCATGCACGGCGCGGAACGGCGCGATTCGAACGGCGACGTGCAGCGCATTGGCTTCAACGATGAGCGCCTGCTGCGAATGGAGCACGCGCTCGAGAAGGTGGTTAGCGCGAATCCGGGCATGCTGCTCGAAATCAAGGGCGCAGCGCTCGCGCTGCATTACCGCAACGCGCCCGACCGCGAGCCGGCCGCGCGCGCGGCCACCGAGAAGCTGGTCGCGGAATACGCCGACGCCTACGTGCTGCAACCCGGCAAGATGGTCTACGAGATCAAGCCGAAGGACGTCGACAAGGGCCGCGCCGTGCGCGCGTACATGAGCGAGCCGCCGTTCACGGGCCGCAAACCGGTGTTTATCGGCGACGATCTCACCGATGAGAAGGGCTTCGCGGTGGTCAACGAATTCGACGGGCTTTCGGTGAAGATCGGTCCGGGCGACACGGTGGCGCGCTCGCGTATCGAATCGGTCGAATTGCTGCTGGACTGGCTGCAGGTGATCGCGGGCACGGCCGGGAAGCACGCGTGAGCCGGCTGATCATCGTTTCGAACCGCGTCGCGCCGATTTCCGAAGGCGGCCCCGCGGCGGGCGGTCTCGCGGTCGGCGTGTACGACGCGTTGAAGGAAACCGGCGGCATGTGGTTCGGCTGGAGCGGAGACGTGCTCACGTCTCATCCCGAAGGCATCAAGCTGGAAGAACACGGGCCGGTGACCTTCGCGACCATCGGCCTCGTGCGGCGCGACTACGACCAGTACTACCGCGGCTTTTCCAACGCGACCTTGTGGCCCGCGTTTCACTATCGGCCTGATCTGATCGAGTTCGATCGCCAAGAATACGACGGCTATTGCCGCGTGAACCGCTGGCTCGCGGAGCAGCTCGCGCCGCTGCTCAGACCCGACGATGTGATCTGGGTGCACGACTATCATCTGATTCCGTTCGCGCAGGCGTTGCGCGCGCTGGGCGTCAAAAATCGCATCGGCTTCTTTCTGCATATTCCGTTTCCGGCGGCGCAGATCCTGTTGAGCGTGCCGCGCCATCGCGAACTGGTGGAAGCGCTGTGCGCGTTCGATCTCCTCGGTTTTCAGACGGAGCCCGATCTGCGCGCGTTCTGCGATTACATCGAAACCGAAGCGGGCGGCTCGCTACGGCGCGACGGCGCGAAGCCGGTCGAGGTGCGCGCGTTCGGCCAGACGCTGCGCGCGGCGGCGTATCCGATCGGCGTCTATCCCGACGAGATCGCCGCGCTCGCGAAAGACGGCGAAAGCGGACGTGACGTCGAGATCGTCAAGGCGACGCTGCATCATCGCAAGCTCGTGATGAGCGTCGATCGCCTGGATTATTCGAAGGGCCTCGTCGAGCGATTTCGCGCGTTCGAGCGGCTGATCGAGCACGATTCGCGTCAGCGCAACAACGTGTCGTTTCTGCAGATCGCGCCGCCGACACGTTCCGATGTCGATGCCTATCGCGACATGCGCTTCCAGCTCGAAGCGGAATCGGGCCGCATCAACGGCCGATACGCCGAGCTCGACTGGACGCCGATTCGGTATATCCATCGTCAATATGAGCGGCCGGTGCTCGCGGCGCTGTTCCGCGAGGCGCACGTCGGCCTCGTCACACCGTTGCGCGACGGCATGAATCTCGTCGCGAAGGAATACGTCTCGGCGCAGGATCCGGACGATCCCGGCGTGCTGGTGCTGTCGCAGTTTGCGGGCGCGGCGCGCGAGCTGACGGCCGCGCTCATCGTCAATCCGCTCGACATCGACGATATGGCCGATGCCCTCGCCACCGCGCTCAAGATGCCGCTCGACGAACGCAAGGCGCGCTACGGCGAGATGATGCAGCAGCTTCGCGAGAACAACGTCTCCGTCTGGCGCGACAACTTTCTGCGCGATCTGAAAGCCGGCGCGTAGACGCAAAAAAGCCGTGTTTCCTCACGAAAACACGGCTTTCTCGACGGGTGTTGCGTTCAGGCGGGCTGCTTGTGCGGCGTCGCGACGGTCGACGGCAGCTTGCCGTGCTGCTTCGCCAGCAACTCGCGATACAACCCCGGGCGATCGCGCAATTCCTGCGGCGAGCCGTCGTCGATGACCTTGCCCGCGCTCATCACGATGATGCGATCGAAGTTCTGCAGCGTCGACAGACGGTGCGCGATCGCGATCACCGTGCGGCCGACCATCAGACGGTCGAGCGCCTGCTGGATCGCTTCTTCGGATGCGCTGTCGAGTGCAGAGGTCGCTTCGTCGAGCAGGAGAATGGGCGCGTTCTTCAGGATCGCGCGGGCGATCGCGATCCGCTGGCGCTGGCCGCCCGACAGTTTCACGCCCCGGTCGCCGACGATCGTGTCGAAACCTTCCGGCATCGCTTCGATGAAGTCCGTGCAGCGCGCCTCGCGCGCGGCGGCGAGCACCTCCTCGCGGCTCGCTTCAGGACGGCCGTAAGCGATGTTCTCGAACACGGTGCGGTGGAACAGCGAAATATCCTGCGGTACGAGCGCGATCGCGTGGCGCAGGCTGTCCTGCGTGATCGCGCCGATATCCTGGCCGTCGATCTTGATGCTGCCTTTCTGCGTCTCGTAGAACCGTTGCAGCAGCGCGAGCACGGTCGACTTGCCCGCGCCCGATTTGCCGATCAGACCCACGCGCTGACCCGGCTCGATATGCAGATGGAAGTTGTCGAGAATCGGACGGCGGCGCGGATACGCGAACGTGACGTTGTCGAAGTCGACGCGGCCGCCTTGCGGCACGAGTTCGGTCGCGTCCGAGCGATCCGGCATGCCGTGCGGCTCGAGCAGCGTCTGGACGGCTTCGGCAAGACGTGCGACGTGCTGGGTGACATCGACGAGCGCGACCGCCAGATCACGCGTGCCATGCAAAATCGTGAAGCCGAGCGAGCTGACGAGCACGATATCGCCCGAAGTCGCGCGCCCTTGCGACCACAGCCACAGCGCCCAGCCGAGCAGGCCGGCGGAGAGAATTGCCGTGACGACCGCATGGAACAGGCGCAGTTTTTCGAGGTACAGAAGACTCTGCTGGCGCGCGACCATTTCGGCCTTCACCGTCGAGCCGAAGCGCTTTTGCTCGCGGAACGTCATGCCGAATGCGCGCACGAGCGCCATGTTGCCGATCACGTCGACGAGCTCGCCATCGACCGACGCCGCCTTCGACGCGAAGCTGTGATGCCGTGCCGAGCCGCGCTTCGCCAGGCGATAGAGGATCAGCGCGAGAATCACCGACGCCGACATCAGGCCGGCGGCCATCAGCGGATTGACGGAAACGATCATCACGATCGCGCCCAGCACCGCGATGCACGGCGGCAGGACGTTCCACGCCATCACGTTTTCGGAGGTGTAGATCGCATTCGACGTGGCCGTGATCCGGCTCGCGAGCATGCCGGGCTGTTTCTCGGAGAAGTAGGTCGGCGAATGGCCGGACAGGTACGAGAACAGATCCTTGCGCAAGTCGCCGGTGACGATCACGAATACGTGCGCGCCGACCCAGCCGCCGACCCGCCAGAGCAGGTTGTCGGCGGCGATCAGTCCGACGAGGATCATGAACGCGCCCCAGAGCGGCCCAGGATGCCCGCGGCCTTGCCCGAGGACATCGATCAGATGCTTGATCGCGTACTGGGAGGCGAGGGCGCAGCCGACGGCGGCGAATACGCTGAAGAGCACGATGGCATGCGCGACGGGATGCCGGCGAATGTAGCGGAGCAGAAACGCGAGCGGCCGATGCGCGTAGCTCGAGAGCTTCGCGTTGTGCGCGTTACGCTGGGAGACGGTGAGTTGGTCCAATGGTCTTTTTTGGTCGTAGAGCGGTTGAGCGTATGTTGCGCCTTCGGGCAGTGCCATGCGCGGTGTCGACTGCGGCAACCGGCATGCGATGCGTCGCCCGATCCGGCGCGACTGACGTCAAGCGAGGCGACGCTGCGCCGTCTCCATCACGAATTGTAGCCAGTATCGCGGCGGGGCAACGCGTTCTCGGGCATATGACGTTCGGCCTATGTGGTCATCCGAACGTCGCCCGTGGCGAAAATTGGGTTGCCGCCCGGCCTTCAGGCCTGCCGGACGCACGGCTGACGGCATGGGCGCGCATTGTAAGCATATTGCGCACCTTTTTGCGATGAAACGCTCGCCGGGCAGGCGGACATCTCCGCTACTGCAATCCGGCAGCAGTCAGAAGAGCACGCGACGCGCCAGCCTTCGGGCTTGGCAGGCGCAATCGATCAGACGCCATTGTTTGCCGCGGCGACGGGCGCATGCCGCGACAAGCCCGTGCTCCAATGTAGAACAACCTTAATAAACAGGGGTTTGCAAAATGTATCCCCCGTGTAACAAGGTAAATAAGTTGAAATGACTGCCCTTGTGACTCTGTAAAAAGCTCCATAATCCGATCCGGGTTTGCCCTTAGGTTTCCGACAGGTTTTTGCAAGTTCCCGTCAACCGCCGAAGCAGACGCGCGTTAATTGCTGGCGCGCGGCGATTTTCGAGATGTGGAACCGCACTTGCTTGGTCCGAACGCCAGCGCGACAAACCGGTGATCAGCGACCCCGCTTTTTCACTCGAGCATCAGCCATAGCGCCGCGGCCACCGCGCCGCGGGAAGCTTCGCCCGAGCCGAGCGATTCGCTCTCCAACGTCAACATGACTGTAGTACTTGCCTGATCTTTCATTAGGAGTTTCACGACATGCGAATCGCTCAAATCGCGCCCCTCCACGAGGCTGTTCCGCCGAAGCTGTATGGCGGCACGGAACGCGTGGTGTCTTATCTGACCGAGGCACTCGTGGATGCTGCACACGATGTCACGCTCTTCGCGAGCGGTGATTCGCAGACGTCCGCCAAGCTCGAAGCATTCTGGCCGCAGGCACTGCGCCTCGACCCGACCATCCGCGACACGATGGCGCCGCACATGCTTCTGCTGGAAGAAGTTCGCCGCCGCGCGGACGAGTTCGACGTGCTGCACTTCCACATCGACTACTACCCGTTCTCGCTGTTCGCGCGCCAGCCGGTGCCGTTCCTGACGACAATGCATGGCCGTCTCGACCTGCCCGAGCTCCAGCCGATCTTCAACACGTTCAACGACGTGCCGGTCATCTCGATCTCGGACAACCAGCGTCAGCCGTTGCCGCAGGCGCACTGGCTCTCGACGGTGTACCACGGTCTGCCGGAAAACCTGCTGAAGCCGATCCCGAACGTGAAGCCCGGTTACCTCGCGTTCCTCGGCCGCATTTCGCCGGAAAAGCGCGTTGACCGCGCGATCCGCATCGCGCAGGCCGCGGGCATGAAGATCAAGATCGCTGCGAAGCTCGACAAGGCCGACCGCGCGTACTACGAAGAAGAGATCAAGCCGCTCTTCGCGCTGCCGCACGTCGAATACATCGGTGAAATCAGCGAAGCCGAAAAGACCGAGTTCCTCGGCAATGCGCACGCGCTGCTGTTCCCGATCGACTGGCCGGAGCCCTTCGGTCTCGTGATGATCGAAGCGATGGCCTGCGGCACGCCGGTGATCGCGTTCAACCGCGGCTCGGTGCCGGAAGTGATCGAAAACGGCGTGTCGGGTTTCGTCGTTGAAGACGAACTCTCGGCGATCGCCGCCGTCAAGCGACTCGACACGTTGTCGCGCGAGAAGGTCCGCGGCGCGTTCGAATCGCGGTTCTCGTCGAAGGTGATGGCGAAGAATTACGTCAACGTGTACGAAGAATTGCTGCGCCAGAAGCGCCGCACCGTTCTGCGCGAAGTCAACGCGAGCTAAGTAAGTCTTGCCGCGTCGCGCGGCATCGGCTGTAAAACAACGCCCCGCGTGCCTCAAGGCACGCGGGGCGTTGTCGTAATAGCACACTTGGGTCTGCCTTTCGCGCGCCAGGCCGCGCTACGGTTGTCAAACCTCTGACGACATCCGTAATCTCCCTATAATGACCGGGCTTCGCGATGCGCGGAGCGGCATGCAATGTTCGTGGACAGGAGTGTTCTTTTGGCGAGACCCAAGCAAATCAGCGCGAGCCCGGTTCCGGGCGCCGGCACCGTGTTCGCATTGCGTGCGATCGGACTGGTGCTTGCGGCGCGTTGGGCGTTCTCGATGTCGCAGATGGGCTATTTGTCCTCGCTGCGCGCGATGACGTCGTCGCCGTGGGCGTGCGTGAACCTCGTCCTGATTTTTCTCCTGATCGTGCTGCCGGGCGCGAAGGCGCGCATGGAGCGCCCGTTGCATCCGCTGCCGCAGTGGTTGCGGCAGGCCTTGCGCTTCATCGCGCTCCTGGCATTCGGCTTTGCGATGTTTTCCGTCGGCGCGTTCATCTGGAGTTCCGGATGGCGGCGCTTTACGCAAGCGCTCGCCGAGACCAACGGCTGGCTTGTCGTCGGCCCGGCGCTCTATGCGGTCGTCATGTGGATCTGCAGGCCGCGCGCGCTCTGGCGCACCAACGTCGCCGCGCGGCGTTTCGCGATCGGCCGCTATGCGATCTCGCTCGATCCCGTCACGCGGACCGCGGTCGTCTGGGCGGAGAGCCGCAAGCTCGGCCAGTACGATGCGCGTGAGCTGTCGGTGAAATGGCCGGCGCCGTCGCCGGATGTATCGCCGTCAACGACGATGCTCACGCCGGCTACCGAGCCCGCCGGCCCGTCGATTCGCGCAAGCGGCGAAGTGCGGCGGGGCGTGTTCGCGCGGCCGCCGAAAGTCGAGTTGTTGTGGGACTCGCCCGCCGCGGCCGGACATAATCGCACCACCGTGTTCCGCGCGCCGCTCGCCAGCGAGGGCGACCGCAACGCGGCGCGCGCGCTCGATGTGACGCTGCGTCAGATCTGAATCGTTCGCCTTCGCAAGCCGAACTGCCGTGCACGTCGTTCCTGTCTCTTCAGGGAGGAAAGGATGCTGATACGTTGGACGCTGGCCGCGCTTCATCTTCTTGCTTTCGGTTTCGCGCTCGGCTCGGTGCTCGCGCGCGCCCGCGCGTTGCGGCATCTCGATGCCACGCAGTCCATTCAGGCGAACGAACTGCGGTTGCGCGACGTGTTCCGCTCGGATTCGGTGTGGGGCGTCACCGCGATCGTGCTGATCGTGACAGGCGTGACGCGCGCGTTCGGCGGGTTCGAAAAAGGGGCCGCGTATTATTTGCACGAGCCGCTTTTCCATTTGAAGATGACGGTGCTCGTCGCGATTCTGCTGATCGAAGTCTCACCGATGCTCGCGCTGATTCGCTGGCGCATCGCGCTCGCGCAGGGCGGGGCGATCGATCTGACGCGCGCGCGGCGTTTTGCGTGGATGAGCGATCTGGAAGCTGGGCTCGTGATGGTGATGGTGATCGCCGCGAGCGGGATGGCGCGGGGCGTATGGGCGTCGTAACCGCATTCGGTGACGGAAAATGAAAAAGGCCCAAGTCGTGAGACTTGGGCCCTTTGTTCTTCGGTGCTTGTCTTTACCAACACCAGAATTCTGGTGGGTAGTACTGGGATCGAACCAGTGACCCCTGCCGTGTGAAGGCAGTGCTCTACCGCTGAGCTAACCACCCGAAGAGAAACGAGATTATGTCAGGCGTTTCGCGTTTCGTAAAGACCCTGTTAAGCCGAATTCGAAAAAATTATGCGGGAACGGCATCGCCTTCGGCCGGCGCCGGTTCCGTGCGCCATACGCTCGTGCCTTTGAGCGCCTTGTCGAGATCGGTCAGCACGGCTTCGTGCGCGGCGAGCTCTTCAACGCTCGCGACGATCACCGGCAAATCCAGATCGTCGAGCGCGATGCGCGACGTCGAGACCGAGCCCGACGCGGGCTGATCGCCGAGCATGTCGATGACGAGGCTTTCCTGGCCGCGCGTCATCGCGAGATAGACCTCCGCGAGCAACTCCGAGTCGAGCAGCGCGCCGTGCAGCGTGCGATGCGCGTTGCTGATGCCGAAGCGGTCGCACAGCGCGTCCAGCGAATTGCGCTTGCCGGGGAACATCTGCTTGGCCTGCGCGAGCGAGTCGATGACGCCAGCGCATGTTTCGGAGACCTTCGGCAATCCGAGCAGCGCGAACTCCGTGTCGAGAAAGCCGACGTCGAAGGGCGCGTTATGGATGATCAACTCGGCGTCCGCGATGAAATCGCGCAACTCGGCGGCGATCTCCGCGAACTTCGGCTTGTCGCTCAGGAACTCGGTCGTGAGACCGTGCACGGCGAGCGCGCCGGGATCGCTGTCGCGCTCCGGGTTCACGTAGAGATGCAGATTGTTGCCGGTGAGCCGGCGGTTGATCAGCTCGACGCAGCCGATTTCGATGATCCGGTCGCCCGTCCTCGCGTTCAGGCCGGTAGTTTCGGTATCCAGTATCAGTTGGCGCATAGATGACGTGTAGTTTGATTAGCTGTCCGCGAGCGAGGTCACGCCACGATTGGCGAGCGCATCGGCGCGTTCGTTCTCGGGATGTCCGGCGTGGCCCTTGACCCAGCGCCACTCGATTTCATGCTGAGCGACGAGGCCGTCGAGCCGCTTCCAGAGATCGGCGTTCTTGACGGGCGTCTTCGCGGCGGTCATCCAGTTCTTTCTCTTCCAGCCGTGGATCCATTCGCTGATGCCTTTTTGCACATATTGCGAATCGGTGTGGATGATCGCGTGGCACGGGCGCTTCAACGCCTCGAGCGCGGAGATCACGGCCATCAGTTCCATGCGGTTGTTGGTAGTCGCGGCTTCTCCGCCGAACAGTTCCTTTTCCTGCGTGCCGAAGCGAAGCAGGGCGCCCCAGCCGCCGGGCCCGGGATTGCCTTTGCAGGCGCCGTCCGTGTAGATGTCGATTACCTTGTTCGATGCGGGTTCTTGAGTCATCAATGCTCGTTGCGAGTCTCGTTGCGCGTGTGCGGAGCCGCGACCGGCGCGAGGCCAGGCGCGAGCGCGGTTTTTTTCAGCTTGCGGGGGCCGATGACGCGCATGCCGCGCACGCGCTTCACCGCCGTGATCATGTACGCCGCGCCGAAGATGGGCCACCAGCGGTCGCCGGCGGCTTCCATGAATTCATAGCGTTGCAGCCACTTGTCCGTGACGAGCGGCGGACGATAACAGCCGAAGCGCCCGCGTTCAAGATCGAATCCGAGCAGCTTGATCCAGTCCTTGATACGCGTGAACGCAATCATTTCGTGCGCCGATGGGACGAACGGCCGGCCCGCCACCTTGCCGAGCGATTGCCGCGCGCCCCACAGACTCAGCGAATTGAAGCCGAGAATGATCAACTGGCCCTCGGGCACGAGCACGCGTTCGGCTTCACGCAAGAGCCGATGCGGGTCCGGCGAGAATTCGAGCGTGTGAGGCAGTACGAGCAGATCGACGCTTTGTGCTTCGAAGGGCAGGTCGAGCAGATCGCACCACACGGTGCTGCGGCCGTCAGGTGCGCTCGCCGCGGGTAGCGCGCTCACGCCGGGCGTCGTGGCGCGCGGCGGCGTGTAGGGCGCACTCGATGCGCTTTCCGCGTCGAGCACGAGCGCGCGGCCGGTCATGCGATTTTCACGCAACGCGTCGAGTTGCGGCATGCCGAGCTGCAGCGCGTGATAGCCGAAGATGTCGGACACCACGTGATCGAGCTGCGCCTGCTCCCATTCGAGCACGTAGCGTCCGGGCGCCGAGCTCGTCCAGGTGGGCCAGTCTATAATCGGTCGGTCAGACATGTTCGAATTGCCGCATAGAAAATCGCCATGAATTCGCTTGCCAAGAATCTATCTGCTCAGGATGCACTCGAATGCGTGCCGGTTCCGGCGTTCGAGGACAACTACATCTGGCTCGTATCGGACTCGCGCGATGCGGTCGTGGTCGACCCCGGTGACGCCGCGCCCGTGGAGGCGTATCTCGCCAGGCGCGGTTGGCGACTGACCGCTATTTTACTCACGCACCATCATCAGGACCACGTCGGCGGCGTGAAAGCGCTCCTCGATAGCCGATCGGCAGAGGGCGGCATTCCCGTCTACGGCCCGGCCAGCGAGCGTATCGAGCATCTGACCCAGCGCGTCACGGGCGGCGATACGGTGCGCATCGCGCATCCGGCGCTCGAACTTTCCGTGATTGACGTGCCGGGACATACGGCCGGTCACATCGCTTACTTTCAGGCAGGCGATCCGGGCGGCACGCCGCATCTCTTTTGCGGCGACACCCTGTTCGCGAGTGGCTGCGGCCGTCTTTTCGAAGGCACGCCGCAGCAGATGCTCGCCTCGCTCGACGCGCTCGCCGCGTTGCCCGAAAACACGCAGGTTCACTGCGCGCACGAATACACGCTGTCGAACATCAAATTCGCGCGCGTATGCGAGCCGGACAACGCCGCGCTCGTGCGCTGGAGCGACGACGCGCAGACGCTGCGCGCCGCAGGCAAGCCGACCTTGCCGACGACCATCGGCCACGAAAAGGCGGTAAATCCGTTCTTGCGCTCGGACGTTCCGGCGATTCACGCGACACTTTCGTCACAGTTCGGCACCCCGATTTCCGACCGTCTCGAAGCGTTTCGAATGATGCGAGGCTGGAAGGATAAGTTCCGCTAACCGAACGCTTTTAGGGATAACTTCAACCGAAACGTTGGAATCGCCGTTAGATGCAGGATTTTGCAGGGGTTTTGCGCGCATTCTTATTGACGTCTTAGGTGCTGTTCCGTACTATCGGCTGCAAATTTCCAAGCATTATTTTGTGGAAGCAGAGACGTTCCATGCGACTAACCCTTAGCGCGCTGTCCGTCCTGATGCTCGCCGCGTGCGCGAGCCAGGGACCTACAGCGTCAGATCCTTTATCAGTTTCAGCCACTACCGCCGCTTCGCAGCAACAGCAGCAGCAAGTCGCCGACACCATCCGCCGCACCGCAGCAGCCAAGGAAACCATCGACGTCGACAAGACGCCCGTGACCTCGCTCGCGGGATCGTCCGATCTCTGGAACCGCATTCGTGGCGGTTTCCAGATTCCCGATCTGCAAAGCGATCTCGTCGACATGCAGGTCAACTGGTACGCGCAGCGCCCGGACTACGTCGAGCGCATGACCACGCGCTCGCAGAAGTACCTCTATCACATCGTCGAGGAACTCGAGCAGCGGCACATGCCGACCGAGCTCGCGCTCCTGCCGTTCATCGAATCGGCTTACAGCCCGCAGGCGCTGTCGGTCGCGAAGGCCGCGGGCATGTGGCAGTTCATGCCGGGCACGGGCCGCGACTACAACCTCAAGCAGAACATGTGGCAGGACGAGCGCCGCGACGTGCTCGCATCGACGAGCGCCGCGCTCGACTATCTCTCGCGTCTGCATGACATGTTTGGCGACTGGCATCTCGCGCTCGCTGCCTACAACTGGGGCGAGGGCAATGTGCAGCGCGCGATCGCGCGCAACGAGGCGGCGGGCTTGCCGACCGACTACGAAAATCTGCGCATGCCCAACGAGACGCGTAACTACGTGCCGAAGCTGCAGGCCGTGAAGAACATCGTGAGCAATCCGCAGATGTACGGCCTCGCGCTGCCGGACATCCCGAATCACCCGTATTTCGTGACGGTCACGACCGCGCGCGACATCGACGTGACGATGGCCGCCAAGCTCGCCGCCATGAGCGTGGAAGAATTCCGCTCGCTCAATCCGTCGTTCTCGAAGCCGGTGATTCTCGGCGCGACCAATCCGCAGATCCTGCTGCCGTTCGACAACGCGGCTTCGTTCCAGCGCAATCTCTCGTCGTATTCGGGCGCATTGTCGTCGTGGACCACGTACACCGTGACCGAGCGATCACGCCCGGCGGCGATCGCCGAGAAAATCGGCGTGGACGCGGACACGCTGATGTCGGTCAATCGCATTCCGGCGGGCATGCGTCTGAAGCCTGGCTCGACGATCGTCGTGCCACGTACGGACGACGACGATGAAGACATCAGCGCCGACGTCGCCGCAAACGCGATGCTCGCGATCGAGCGCGACGTGCCCGACACGCGCCGACTCGTGATACGCGTGCGCCGCAAGCAGGCCGTCAGCACGTTGGCGGACCGTTATAACGTGTCGCCGGCGCAGGTGCGCGCGTGGAACCGTACTCACGGCGATATGATCATGCCGGGCCAGGTGGTTGTCCTGCACGTGCCTTATGGCCGTCCGGTGCCGGCCGAGCCGGGTCCGGCGCGCCTGGAGACGGTGGCGGCGTCGAGCCGTTCGTCGGGCGGCGTGTCGAAGATCGGCACGCGCGTGCCGGAATCGAAGTCTTCGCGCGGTGGCAAGGCAACCGCGCATTCGTCGGGCAAGGTGACGAAAGTGTCGGCTTCGACGGCATCGCATGCGGCAAAGCCCGCCGCCACGGCCAAGACCGTGAAGCCGGCCGCATCGACGAAGACCAGCAAGAAGAAATAAGCCCGGCGTTTCGGCGAAGCGCTATCCCACGCCGTCACCAAGGTGACGGCGTTTTCTTTTGGCGACGCCGCTAAACTGGCGGTCCATAAGAATGAAGCGTCCGTTTCACATGCCTTCCACACGTCTCCGTGTTTTTCTCCTGTTCGCCGCCGGATACTTCGTCTCGTACGTGTTCCGCGGGGTCAATCTCGGCTTCGCGCCGCTCATCACGCACGAGCTGGGTCTGTCCGCGGCCGATCTGGGTCTTCTCACCTCGCTGTACTTCATCGGCTTCGCGCTGGCGCAGATTCCGGTGGGCGTGTTGCTCGATCATTTCGGCCCGCGCCGCGTAACGGCCAGCATGCTGTTGTTCGCGGCGGCCGGCATCTGGGTGTTCGGCGCATCCCACGGGCTCGCGGGGCTGATGATCGGCCGGTTCCTGATCGGCGTCGGCGTATCGGTGTGTCTGAGCGCGGCCTTCAAGGCGTCGGCGCAACATTTCGCGCTCGCGCGCCTGCCGCTCATCAACGGACTCACGATGGCCGTCGGCGGACTGGGCGGCGTCGTGGTCGGATCGCCGCTCGCATCGCTTTTGCATGTCGCGAGCTGGCGGCAAGTGTGCGTGGGACTGGGCGTGTTCACGCTCGCCGTCGCTGCCGCGATCGTCCTGTTCGCGCCGCGCAAGGCGGAGGCCGAGCCGCATCATCGGGCGGACGTCGTCACCCAGTTCAAGGGTACGTGGCTCATCCTGAAAAGCGGCGTGTTCTGGAAGATCGCTTCGTTTTCTGTCGTCACGCAAGGCGTTTTCTATGCGATGCAATCGCTATGGATTCGCCCCTATTTGCTCGATGTAATGAATCTCGCGCCCGCTCACGCCGCAGCGCTCGTGTCGGTTCTCGGGTTCGCGATGATGTTCGGCTGCGTCGGCTTCGGCGCCGCGGCGCGCGGCATGGAGCGGCGCGGCGTTTCGGTGTATGCGTTCTGCGGCGCCGGCATGGTGCTGTTCGTCGTGACGCAAGTGTTGATGGTGCTGCGCGTGCCGCTGCCGCCGTCCGTGCTGATTACCGCATACGGGATTTTCGGCGGGACGGGCATTCTGAGCTACGCAGTCGCCGCCGAGTATTTTCCGTCGCACATGATCGGACGCGCGCACACGACGCTCACGCTCGTGATTTTCCTGTTGATTTTCGGCTTCCAGGTGGGTGTCGGTGCGATGCTTTCGCTCTGGCCGTCGGATGGCGGACGCTACCCGGCGTCGGCGCATCTGACGGTGTGGATCGTGCTGATTGGGCTGCAAGTCGCGAGTGCAGTCTGGTACGTTTTTCCGAGCCGCGTGCTGCACAAGTCCGATCGAAAAGTAGAGCGCACGGCGCACTGACCGGCACGCGCGAGGCAGGCGGTACGCAAGCGGACGCTTCCGAAATCTGGCGAATGCGACGTTTTCGCGCTATAATTCGAAGGTTTGAGCATATCAACCCGCACCCTAGCGCCTACCTCCCATTCACCGTCGTTCGCTGCGCATGAACTGCGCGCCGCACGGTGCCGATCGCCCGCTTGAATTCGTCGATGCCACGCGCAAGCGTGCCGGTTCGAGCCACGATGCGCGCACAGCGAGCCGCCGCTTTCACTGCGAAGGAAACCCTCGTTCTTCGAGCGACGGGAGGCCAAGCCTGAATTTCGGACAGACAGGTCGGTAACAGGGTGTTCCCCAAGGAGCTTCCCGTGTTGCCGTCATTTTCCCCCGCACTCCTCGCACTTGCCGACGGCACGGTCTTTCGTGGTCAATCGATCGGCGCGCCCGGTTCGACGATCGGCGAAGTGGTGTTCAACACCGCCATCACCGGTTATCAGGAAATCCTGACCGATCCGAGCTACGCCCGCCAGATCGTCACGCTGACCTATCCGCACATCGGCAACTACGGCGTGAACGCCGAAGACGTCGAAGCCACCAAAGTCCATGCCGCCGGCCTCATCATTCGTGATCTGCCGGTGCTCGCTTCGAACTTCCGCTCCGAGCAATCGCTCTCCGATTATCTGAAGGCGCAAGGCGTCGTCGCCATCGCGGGCATCGACACGCGCAAGCTCACGCGCATCCTGCGCGAGAAGGGCGCGCAGAACGGATGCATTCTCGCCGGCACCGACGATGAAGCGAAGGCGCTCGGCCTCGCGCGCTCGTTTCCGGGTCTCGCGGGCATGGACCTCGCGAAGGTCGTGTCGACGCAAGAGAACTACGAATGGACGCAGACCGAATGGCGTCTCGGCAGCGGCTACGGCAAGCAGGAAGCGCCGAAGTTTCGCGTCGTCGCGTTCGACTACGGCGTGAAGTTCAACATCCTGCGCATGCTGGCCGAGCGCGGTTGCCACGTGACGGTGCTGCCGGCGCAATCGAGCGCCGCTGACGCGCTCGCGCTCAATCCGGACGGCATCTTCCTCTCGAACGGCCCGGGCGATCCGGAACCCTGCGACTACGCGATCCGCGCCACGCGCGAGTTCATCGAGCGCGGCATTCCGACGTTCGGCATCTGCCTCGGCCATCAGATCATGGGTCTCGCCGTTGGCGCGAAGACAATGAAGATGAAGACCGGCCACCACGGCGCGAACCATCCGGTGAAGGACATGGAAGACGGCCGCGTGGTGATCACGTCGCAGAACCACGGCTTCGCGGTCGATGCATCGACGCTGCCCGCCAACGCGAAGGTCACGCACGTCTCGCTGTTCGACGGCACGCTGCAAGGTTTCGCGCTCACGGACAAGCCCGCGTTCTGTTTCCAGGGTCACCCGGAAGCGTCGCCCGGCCCGCACGACATCGCGTATCTGTTCGACCGCTTCATCAAGCTGATGGAGTCGGCGAAGGTCGCCGCTTAAAAGTACCGAACATATATATCGAGAGCAGTTATGCCGAAGCGCACAGACATCAAGAGCATCCTCATCATCGGCGCGGGTCCGATCATCATCGGCCAGGCGTGCGAGTTCGATTATTCGGGCGCGCAAGCCTGTAAAGCGCTGCGTGAGGAAGGCTACAAGGTCATCCTCGTCAACAGCAATCCGGCGACGATCATGACCGATCCGAACACGGCCGACGTCACCTACATCGAGCCGATTTCGTGGGAAGTGGTCGAGCGCATCATCGCGAAGGAGCGCCCGGATGCGATCCTGCCGACCATGGGCGGACAGACCGCGCTCAATTGCGCGCTCGACCTGTTCCATCACGGCGTGCTGGAGAAGTACAACGTCGAACTGATCGGCGCATCGCCCGAAGCGATCGACAAGGCGGAAGACCGCCAGAAGTTCAAGGACGCGATGACGAAGATCGGCCTCGGTTCGGCCAAGTCGGGCATCGCGCATTCGATGGAAGAAGCGCTCGCCGTGCAGGCGCAGATCGCCGAGGCGACGGGCAGCGGCGGTTATCCGACCGTCATTCGTCCTTCGTTCACGCTGGGCGGCTCGGGCGGCGGCATCGCGTACAACAAGGATGAGTTCGAAGAAATCTGCCGTCGTGGCCTCGATCTTTCGCCGACGCGCGAACTGCTGATCGAAGAATCGCTGCTTGGCTGGAAAGAGTACGAGATGGAAGTCGTCCGCGATAAGAAGGACAACTGCATCATCGTGTGCTCGATCGAAAACCTCGACCCGATGGGCGTGCACACGGGCGATTCGATCACCGTCGCGCCCGCGCAGACGCTCACCGACAAGGAGTATCAGGTGCTGCGTAACGCGTCGCTCGCGGTGTTGCGCGAGATCGGCGTCGATACGGGCGGCTCGAACGTGCAGTTCGCCATCAACCCTGTCGATGGCCGCATGGTCGTCATCGAGATGAACCCGCGCGTGTCGCGCTCGTCGGCGCTGGCATCGAAGGCGACGGGCTTCCCGATCGCGAAGGTCGCCGCGAAGCTCGCGTGCGGCTACACGCTCGACGAACTCAAGAACGAAATCACCGGCGGACAGACGCCTGCATCGTTCGAGCCGACGATCGACTACGTCGTGACGAAGGTGCCGCGCTTCGCGTTCGAAAAATTCCGCGAAGCCGATTCGCGCCTGACGACGCAGATGAAGTCCGTCGGCGAAGTGATGGCGATGGGCCGCACGTTCCAGGAATCGTTCCAGAAGGCGCTGCGCGGTCTGGAAGTGGGCGTCGATGGTCTCGATGAAAAGACCGCGAGCCGCGACGAAGTCATCCGCGAAATCGGCGAGCCGGGCCCGGACCGTATCTGGTATCTCGGCGACGCGTTCCGTCTCGGCTTGACGATGGAAGAGATCTTCGAAGAGACGTCGATCGATCCCTGGTTCCTCGCGCAGATCGAACAGATCATCCTGAAGGAAAAGGCGCTCGAAGGCCGCACGCTCGCGAGCCTCACGCGAGACGAACTGCTGTATCTGAAGAAGAGCGGCTTTTCGGATCGCCGTCTGGCGAAGCTGACTGGCTCGACGCAGGACGATGTGCGCAAGAAGCGCCACGAACTGAAAGTGCGCCCGGTCTACAAGCGCGTGGACACGTGCGCGGCCGAGTTCGCGACGAAGACCGCCTACATGTACTCGACCTACGAGGAAGAGTGCGAAGCGAATCCGACGGACAAGAAGAAGATCATGGTGCTCGGCGGCGGCCCGAACCGGATCGGGCAGGGCATCGAGTTCGACTATTGCTGCGTGCATGCCGCGCTCGCGATGCGCGAGGACGGCTATGAAACCATCATGGTCAACTGCAACCCTGAAACCGTGTCGACCGACTACGACACGTCCGATCGTCTGTACTTCGAATCGCTGACGCTGGAAGACGTGCTCGAGATCGTCGATCTCGAAAAGCCGGTCGGCGTGATCGTGCAGTACGGCGGACAGACGCCGCTCAAGCTCGCGCTCGATCTCGAAGCGAACGGTGTGCCGATCATCGGCACGTCGCCGGACATGATCGATGCCGCCGAAGACCGCGAACGCTTCCAGCAGCTTCTGAAAGATCTCGACCTGCGCCAGCCGCCGAACCGCACGGCGCGCGCCGAAGATGAAGCGTTGAAGCTCGCCGAAGAGATCGGCTATCCGCTCGTCGTGCGTCCGTCCTACGTGCTGGGCGGCCGCGCGATGGAAATCGTTCACGAGCCGCGCGATCTCGAACGCTACATGCGCGAGGCCGTGAAGGTATCGAACGACTCGCCGGTGCTGCTCGACCGCTTCCTGAACGACGCGATCGAATGCGATGTCGACTGCATCTCCGATGGCGATGACGTGTTCATCGGCGGCGTCATGGAGCACATCGAACAGGCGGGCGTGCACTCGGGCGACTCGGCCTGCTCGCTGCCGCCGTATTCGTTGTCGAAGGAAACCGTCGACGAGCTGAAGCGGCAAACCGCCGCGATGGCGAAGGCGCTGAACGTCGTCGGCCTGATGAACGTGCAGTTCGCGATTCAGCAAGTACCGCAAGACGATGGTTCGAAGAAGGACGTCATCTACGTGCTGGAAGTGAACCCGCGCGCATCGCGCACGGTGCCGTACGTGTCGAAGGCGACGGGCCTGCCGCTCGCGAAGATCGCCGCGCGCGCGATGGTCGGTCAGAAACTGAAGCAGCAAGGCGTCACGAAGGAAGTCATTCCGCCGTACTTCAGCGTGAAGGAAGCCGTGTTCCCGTTCGTCAAGTTCCCGGCGGTCGATCCGGTGCTGGGACCGGAAATGCGCTCGACCGGCGAAGTGATGGGCGTGGGCCGCACCTTCGGCGAAGCGCTCTTCAAGTCGCAACTCGCGGCCGGCTCGCGTCTGCCGGAATCGGGCACGGTGCTGCTGACGGTGATGGACGCGGACAAGCCGAAGGCCGTCGAAGTCGCGCAGATGCTGCACGAACTCGGCTATCCGATCGTCGCGACCAAGGGCACGGCGGCCGCGATCGCGGCGGCGGGCGTGCCGGTGAAGGTCGTGAACAAGGTGAAGGACGGCCGTCCGCACATCGTCGACATGATCAAGAACGGCGAGATCGCGCTCGTCTTCACGACCGTCGATGAAACGCGCGCCGCCATCGCCGATTCGCGTTCGATCCGCATGAGCGCGCAGGCCAACAAGGTCACGTACTACACGACCATGTCGGGCGCGCGCGCGGCCGTCGAGGGCCTGCGTTATCTCCGCGATCTGGAAGTCTATGATTTACAAGGGCTGCATGCTCGCCTAAACTAAGGCTTCGATTACAAGTCTAAGCATCACGAGCCGCGGTTAAGCGGCGTCTCCTTTGATCGGGAGATGCGCTTAACCGCGGTAATTTTTTTGACGAAATTGTTTGTGAGTGGTCTATGAGCACGATTCCTTTGACGAAGCGCGGCGCGGAGTTGCTGCGCGACGAATTGCAACGCCTGAAGGCCGTGGAGCGTCCGGCGGTCATCACTGCGATCGCGGAGGCCCGCGCACAAGGCGACCTGTCGGAAAACGCGGAATACGACGCCGCAAAAGAAAAGCAGGGATTCATCGAGGGCCGCATCGCCGAGATCGAGTCGAAGCTCGCCGCCGCGCAAGTGATCGATCCGACGCAAGTCGAGGCCGAAGGCCGCGTGGTGTTCGGTGCGACGGTCGAACTGGAGGATCTGGAGTCGGGCGACATGGTGACGTATCAGATCGTCGGCGATGACGAAGCGAATATCGATCACGGTCTCATCTCGGTGAGCTCGCCGATCGCGCGCGCGCTCATCGCGAAATCGGAAGGCGACGTGGCGTCGGTGCAGGCACCGAGCGGCGCGCGCGAATACGAAATCATCGCGGTACGTTACGTCTGATGGAGCACCGGCTCTTTCGCACCATCAGCATGGTCTGGGTCGGCAGCTTGCTGACCCTGGGCCTCGTCGCCGCGCCCGTCCTTTTCTCGATGCTCGACCGCACGTCGGCGGGCTCGGTGGCGGCGCAACTCTTCAGGATCGAGGCGATCATCGGCGTGGTCAGTGCGCTCGTGCTGATTCTGATCGGCAATCGCTTCGTGAAAAGCGGCATCGTCGATTACAAGCGCGTTCGGTGGATCGTCGCGGTGATGCTTCTGTGCGTGCTGGTCGGCTACTTCGCGCTGCAGCCGTTCATGAACTCGCTGCGCATGGCCGCGCAGGAAGCGGGCACCGATCTCGCCAGCTCTCCGTATGCGAAGGAGTTCGGGGTGCTGCACGGCATATCGAGCGCGATCTATCTGATCGAATGCCTGTTCGGTATCGCGCTGGTTTGGCGCCTGCCGGGTGCGGCGCCGGTCAAGGTCGTGCCGAAGGGCAAATCTGCCAAGGTGGCGGCGAAACGAGCGCGCAGCTGAATCGCGGTGGTTACGGAACGGCGCGTGCGTTACGTCGGCAACGCACGCGCCGTTCGATCATTTCACGGCTTGATGCTGGCGCTTCGAGCCGGTCTGACGCTTCTTCGCGCGCTTCACGTTACCGCCGGCCGTCACGCGTTCGTTACCCAGCACTTTCAGCGTGGTCTTCTTCGGCTTTTTGAAGGCGGGCGCATCGCGCGTGATCTTCACGGCCTTGACGGTGCGAGGCGCGCGGCCCTTGGCCGAATGTTCGGCGGCTTCGCCCGCGCTCGGCGGCATCGTGCTGCGCGTGCGGGTGGCGCTTCTTTTCGGCGCGGCGCCCTCGGGTCTCCAGATCACGAGCAGCTTGCCGATATGCTGGATGGGCGCGGCGTTAAGGCGATCGCAGATTTCGTCGTAGACCTCGACACGCGCTTCGCGCTCGTCGCCGAATACGCGAACCTTGATGAGCTGGTGCGCTTCGAGGTGGACGTTGATCTCTTTCAGCACGGCATCGGTCAGACCCTCCGCGCCGACGAGCACGACGGGCTTGAGCGCATGGGCCTGGGAGCGCAGATCGGCGCGCTCGGCGGGGGAGAGTTTAAGAGCTGGCATGAGAAATTTGTGACTCGACTAAAATGTGGGCGGCGTGAGGTGAGCTCGCGAGGCGGTTTGAACACGCTGAAGCGAAAGCGCATGGCTTCGCGCCGGATCTGCGGCGCATCGATCGCGCCACCGCCCACCAGAAACAGAACAGGCCGGATGCCGGGTTTCGGCGCACATGAGCGTCCGAGGGCCGGTCCGGCCGACAAGACGCGTATTATCCGCTAAAAGCATCGCGCGATGCAGCAAAATCCGCACCGGGCGCGCTGTCAGCGCGCCACATGAGCTCAGTTTGAATGGCAAAGAACCGTTTTAATCATTCGTGGTTGCACGACCACATCAACGATCCTTACGTGAAGATGGCGCAGCGCGAGGGCTACCGCGCGCGCGCCGCATACAAGTTGAAGGAGATCGACGAGCAGGACAAGCTCATCAAGCCGGGGCAGGTCATCGTGGATCTCGGCTCGACGCCCGGCAGCTGGAGCCAGTACGCGCGCAACAAGCTTGCGCAGGGCGCGAAGCGGGACGCCGAACGCGAGGGCGGCATCGACGGCACGATCATCGCGCTGGATATTCTGCCGATGGACCCGATTGCGGACGTCACGTTCATTCAGGGCGACTTCCGCGAGGACGAGGTGCTCGCGCAACTCGCTGAAATCGTCGGCGAGCGTCAGGTGGACCTTGTAATTTCTGACATGGCCCCAAACCTCTCTGGCGTAGCGAGTGCGGATGCTGCGCGCATCGAGCATCTCTGCGATCTGGCGCTGGAGTTTGCGCAGAACCATCTGAAACCGGAAGGTGCACTGCTGGTCAAATGTTTTCACGGCAGCGGTTACAGTCAGATCGTCGAAAAGTTCAAGCAGCAGTTCAAAGTGGTGGCGCCGCGCAAGCCGAAGGCCTCTCGCGACAAATCGTCGGAGACGTTTATTCTCGGGCGGCGGCTCAAGCACCCGAACTGAAAAGGCCCGCAACCAATTTGGCGAAAATCGGCGATATTCGCGCGGATAATGTCGAAAAAAGCCTGTCTGCCGATATTTGTGCGGTAGATAAACCTTATGGCAGGGGTTAGCGGTCTGGATTAGAATGCTTTAGTGGCGTCGCAAGGTTTATGTAGGCGCCCGTCTATGAGTGAGGAGTGGTGCTTTGAACAACAATATGTTCTCTAAAGCGGCAGTGTGGCTCGTGATCGCACTGGTGCTGTTTACGGTGTTCAAGCAGTTCGATAAGCCCCGCGTCCAGGAAGGTGTGTCCTATTCGCAGTTCATGGACGACGCGAAGAACGGCAAGGTCAAGAATGTCACCGTTCAAGGGCGCAATCTGACGGTCACTCCGGCAGACGGCCAGAAGTATCAGATCGTGTCGCCCGGCGACATCTGGATGGTCGGCGACTTGATGAAATACGGCGTTCAGGTTAGCGGCAAGGCTGACGATGAACCGAATGCGCTCGTCTCGGCGCTGTACTACCTCGGACCCACGATCCTGATAATCGGGTTCTGGTTCTACATGATGAGGCAGATGCAGGGGGGCGGGAAAGGTGGGGCGTTTTCGTTCGGGAAGTCGCGAGCGCGGCTGATCGACGAGAACAACAACGCAATCAATTTCACCGACGTCGCGGGTTGCGACGAAGCCAAGGAAGAAGTGTCGGAGCTGGTGGACTTCCTGCGCGATCCGCAGAAGTTCCAGAAGCTGGGCGGGCGCATACCACGCGGTGTGCTGCTGGTCGGCCCTCCGGGTACAGGCAAGACGCTGCTGGCGCGCGCCATCGCGGGTGAAGCGAAGGTGCCCTTCTTCAGCATCTCGGGTTCGGACTTCGTGGAAATGTTTGTCGGTGTTGGTGCGGCCCGTGTGCGCGACATGTTCGAGCAGGCGAAGAAGCATGCGCCGTGTATCGTGTTCATCGACGAAATCGACGCGGTCGGCCGTCATCGCGGCGCGGGCATGGGCGGCGGTAACGACGAGCGCGAGCAGACGCTGAACCAGATGCTCGTCGAGATGGACGGCTTCGAGGCGAACTCGGGCGTCATCGTGATCGCGGCGACGAACCGTTCGGACGTGCTCGACAAAGCGCTGCTCCGTCCGGGCCGTTTCGACCGTCAGGTTTACGTCGGTCTGCCGGATATCCGCGGCCGCGAGCACATCATGAAGGTGCACCTGCGCAAGGTGCCGATCGCGAACGACGTGGACGCATCGGTCATCGCACGCGGCACGCCGGGTTTTTCGGGCGCGGATCTCGCAAACCTGGTCAACGAAGCGGCGCTGTTCGCGGCGCGTCGTGGCAAGCGCATCGTCGAGATGCAGGACTTCGAGGACGCGAAGGACAAGATCTTCATGGGTCCGGAGCGCAAGTCGGCGGTCATGCGCGAAGAAGAGCGTCGCAATACGGCTTATCACGAGTCCGGTCACGCGGTGGTGGCGAAGTTGCTCCCGCACGCCGATCCGGTGCACAAGGTCACGATCATGCCGCGCGGTTGGGCGCTTGGCGTCACCTGGCAGTTGCCGGAGCATGATCGCGTGAATCTTTATCGCGACAAGATGCTCGAGGAAATCGCGATCCTGTTCGGCGGCCGCGCGGCGGAAGAAGTGTTCCTGAACTCGATGTCGACCGGCGCTTCGAACGACTTCGAGCGCGCGACGAAGATGGCGCGCGATATGGTCACGCGTTACGGCATGTCGGATGTGCTCGGCACGATGGTCTACGTCGACACGGAAGACAACGGCATGTTCGGCAAGATGGGCGCGAAGTCGGTGTCCGAAGCCACGCAGCAGAAGGTCGATGCGGAAATTCGCCGCATCCTCGACGAGCAATACGCGCTCGCCCGCAGGCTGCTGGAAGACAATCGCGCCAGGGTCGATGCGATGACCAAGGCACTGCTCGAATGGGAAACCATCGACGCAGACCAGATCAGCGACATCATGGCGGATCGTCCGCCGCGTCCGCCGAAGAACCTGCCGCCTCCGTCCGGCGATACGCCGCCGGGTGGCAGCAGCGGCACCGAGGTCAAGCCGGGCAACGCGCCGGCAACGGCCTAAGTTCTCTGCGTCCGTTCATGGGCCGGTGTGCATTGCACGCCGGCCCATTTTGACTTTACGGCCCCGGTTTTAATGAGATGCTGAACCACGCGCCGCAAAATGCGGGTTCGTTTCGAATTTCATCGCGGGCAAGAGCCGCTTCCCATTTCTTTTTCTCCGCTTCGTTCCTATTCGCTTGACCACGACGATCTCATCCCCGCTTCCCGCAGCGCCGCTCCAGTGCGGCCGCTTCACGCTGACTTTCGAACGTCCGCTCGTCATGGGCATTCTCAACGTTACGCCGGATTCGTTCTCGGACGGCGGTCGTTTCGTCTCGCGCGATGCCGCGCTCGCGCGCGCCGAGCAGATGCTTGCCGATGGCGCCGACATGATCGATATCGGTGGTGAATCCACGCGTCCCGGCGCGCCGCCCGTGCCGCTCGACGAGGAACTCGAGCGCGTCGTGCCGATCGTCGAGGCGCTGCGCGCCATGCGAGTGCCGCTTTCTGTCGATACCTACAAGCCTGCCGTGATGCGCGCCGTGCTCGAAGCCGGCGCGGACATGATCAACGATATCTGGGGCCTGCGTCGGGAAGGCGCGCTCGACGCCGTGAAGGACAGCAATTGCGGGCTCTGCGTGATGCACATGCTCGGCGAGCCGCGCACGATGCAGCTCCACGATCCGGTGTACGAGGACGTCGTGGCCGACGTGCGGGCGTTCTTCGCGGAGCGCGTCGCCACGCTCGCGCACGCGGGCATCGCGGCTACGCGCGTCAGTCTCGATCCGGGCTTCGGGTTTGGGAAGACGGTCGAGCATAATTACGCGTTGCTCGCGCATCTCACGAGCACGCTGCCAGCCGGGGCGAATTTTCCGTTGCTCGCGGGCATGTCGCGCAAGTCGATGCTCGGCGCGGTCACCGGACGCGGCGCCGGCGAGCGGCTCGCGGCAAGCGTCGCTGGTGCGGTTTGCGCGGCAGAGCGGGGCGCGGCGATCATTCGGGTGCACGACGTCGCGGAGACCGTCGATGCGCTGAAAGTCTGGCAGGCCACAAAGAATGCTGCCCGGAATGGGCATCATTGACACTGGCCTCATTCATCAGGAATTAGGCGCAGGCGCGCGCCGATAGAACTCATCAACTAAAAATCGCGGTCTGATAACAAGCGCCCTACGGCCGCGAGGAGGGTCAGCAACAATGGCACGTCAATACTTTGGAACAGACGGCATCCGCGGTCGCGTCGGCGTCGCGCCGATCACGCCGGATTTCGTACTCAAGCTCGGCTACGCGGCGGGCAAGGTGCTGGCGGGCGCCGACCGCGCCCAGCAGAAGAAGGGCAATCGCCCAACGGTGCTGATCGGCAAGGACACGCGCGTGTCGGGCTATATGCTCGAAGCAGCGCTCGAGTCGGGCTTCTCGGCGGCGGGCGTCGACGTCATGCTGGCCGGCCCGATGCCGACGCCGGGCGTCGCATATCTGACGCGCGCGTTGCGCCTGTCGGCGGGCGTCGTGATCAGCGCGTCGCACAATCCGTACAACGACAACGGCATCAAGTTCTTCTCCGCCGACGGCAACAAGCTGCCCGACGAAGTCGAGCTCGAAATCGAGCGCCAGCTCGAACAGCCGATGGAATGCGCGCCGTCCGAGCGCCTCGGCAAGGCGCGGCGTCTCGACGACGCGGGCGGACGCTACATCGAATTCTGCAAGAGCACCTTTCCGGCGAACTTCGACCTGCGCGGACTGAAGCTCGTGGTCGATTGCGCACACGGCGCCGCGTACGACGTCGCGCCGCACGTGTTCCATGAACTCGGCGCGGAAGTCGTGTCGATCGGGGCGTCGCCGAACGGCTTCAACATCAACGATGGCGTCGGCGCGACCGCACCCGAGGCTCTCGTGCGCGCCGTGCTGGAGCACAAGGCCGATCTCGGCATCGCGCTCGATGGCGACGCGGACCGCTTGCAGATCGTCGATTCGACCGGCCGTCTCTATAACGGCGACGAGCTGCTCTACGTGCTGGTCAAGGACCGCATCGCGACCGATGGCAAGGTGGAAGGCGCTGTCGGCACACTGATGACCAACATGGCCGTCGAAGTGGCGCTGAAGGAAGCCGGCGTGCAGTTCGTCCGCGCGGCCGTCGGCGACCGCTACGTGCTCGAAAAGCTGCGCGAGAACGGCTGGCTGCTGGGCGCAGAAGGCTCAGGTCATATCCTGTCGCTCGACCGTCACTCCACCGGCGACGGCATCGTCTCGGCGCTCCTCGTGCTCGCGGCGATCCAGCGCAGCGGCAAGTCGCTCGCCGATTTGCTGCACGGCGTGAGCCTGTTCCCGCAAAAGCTCATCAACGTGCGCATGAACGCGGGCGCGAACTGGAAAACGAGCGATGCGATCCGGCGCGCGGTCGAACAAGCCGAGCATTCCCTCCAATCGCACGGCCGGGTCTTGATTCGCGCGTCGGGAACGGAGCCGGTCTTGCGCGTGATGGTCGAAGCATCGGCGCAGAAGGATGCGGTTCGGTACGCGGAAACGATTGCGCAAGTGGTGAAAGAAGCGACTTCGTAGGCGTTTACTGAAACTCGTCACATTCTTCTAAAAGCGGGCTGCGGCCCGCTTTTTTATTTGCATCGACGCCTTGACAAATCGGGCGTGATCAAACTTTCAGCACGTAAGCGGAATGACATGCTGGCTTCACAGTAATTCATATTACTGTCACAGACTCCTCCTATATTTCGCGGTGTCGTCTCACACGCATACACGACACACGCTCACAAACCCTGGAGGTTTCAATGAAATTGATGCAAACCGCGCTGGCCGGCGTTATTGGCGCCCTGTTCGCCATCTCCGCGCAAGCCGCCGACATCACCGGCGCGGGTTCTACCTTCGCAGCTCCGATCTACACGAAGTGGGCAGACGCCTACCAAAAGACCGGCGGCGGCAAGGTGAACTACCAAGGCATCGGCTCGTCGGGCGGTATCAAGCAAATCATCGCGAAGACGGTGGATTTCGCGGGCTCGGACGCTCCGCTGAAAGATGAAGAACTCGCGAAGGACGGCCTGTTCCAGTTCCCGACGGTGGTTGGCGGCGTCGTGCCGGTGATCAACGTGCCGGGCGTGAAGGCTGGCGAAGTGACGTTGTCGGGTCAGGTGCTCGGCGACATCTACCTGGGCAAGATCAAGAAGTGGAATGACCCGGCGATCGCCGCGCTGAACCCGAAGGCCAAGCTGCCGGATACGGACATCGCCGTGGTCCGCCGCGCTGACGGCTCGGGCACCAGCTTCATCTGGACGAACTACCTGTCGAAGGTGAACCCCGAGTGGAAGTCGAAGGTCGGCGAAGGCTCGACGGTGAACTGGCCGACGGGCACGGGCGGCAAGGGCAACGACGGCGTCGCGGCCTTCGTGCAGCGTCTGCCGGGCGCGATCGGCTACGTCGAGTGGGCGTATGCGAAGCAGAACAAGATGACCTACGTCGGCATGAAGAACTCGGCCGGCACGATCGTCGAGCCGAAGACGGACACGTTCAAGGCGGCGGCGGCCGGTGCGGACTGGTCGAAGTCGTTCTACCAGATCCTCACGAACGAGCCGGGCCAGAACGCATGGCCGATCGTTGGCGCGACCTTCGTGCTGCTGCACGCGACGCAGGAGAAGCCGGCGCAAGGCACGGAAACGCTGAAGTTCTTCGACTGGGCATTCAAGAACGGCGGTCAGGCTGCCAACGATCTCGACTACATCTCGCTGCCTGATTCGGTCGTCGCCGAAATCAAGTCGCAATGGAAGGCGAAGGTCAAGGATGGTTCGGGCAAGTCGGTTGCCGAGTAAGCGCAGTACTCATAGCTGGAAACTGTCCTAAGCTTCTGAAGCCCGGACGGTCTGTAACAAAGAAAGCCGCGCGGCGGGCCGGAAGGCTGCCGCGCGGTCTGACACGTAGCGAAACCAAGGCTCCCATGTCGGACATCAACTTAACGTCGGCGGTGCCGGCAGCGCATACGCAGCGCGCGCCCAGCCGTCTCGGCGACATCATTTTCGGCGGCGTGACACGGCTCGCGGCCGTCGTCACGCTGCTTTTGCTTGGCGGCATCATCGTTTCGCTGCTCGTCGCCTCGATGCCGACCATCCAGAAGTTCGGCCTCTCGTTCCTGTGGCGCTCGGAGTGGGATCCGCCCAGCGAGACGTTCGGCGCGCTCGTGCCGATCTACGGCACCATCGCGACCTCGATCATCGCGCTCATCATCGCGGTGCCGGTGAGCTTCGGCATCGCGCTTTTCTTGACGGAGCTGTCGCCCGCTTGGCTGCGCCGCCCGCTCGGCGTCGCGATCGAACTGCTCGCGGCGATTCCGTCGATCGTCTATGGCATGTGGGGCCTGCTCGTGTTCGCGCCGATCTTCGCGCAATACTTCGAGAAGCCGCTCGGCCATCTGCTCGGCGACGTGCCCGTCATCGGCATGTTCTTCCAGGGCGCGCCGATCGGCATCGGCATCCTGTGCGCGGGCGTGATTCTCGCGATCATGATCATCCCGTACATCGCGTCCGTGATGCGCGATGTGTTCGAAGTCACGCCCGTGCTGCTGAAGGAATCGGCATACGGCATCGGCTGCACGACCTGGGAAGTGATGTGGAAGATCGTGCTGCCCTATACGCGCGCCGGTGTGATCGGCGGCGTCATGCTCGGCCTCGGCCGCGCGCTCGGTGAAACGATGGCCGTCACGTTCGTCATCGGCAACACGAACCTGCTCGACAACGTGTCGCTCTTTTCGCCCGGCAACAGCATCACCTCGGCGCTCGCCAACGAGTTCGCGGAAGCGAGCCCGGGCCTGCATACCTCGGCACTGATGGAACTCGGTCTGATTCTCTTCGTGATCACGTTCTTCGTGCTCGCGCTTTCGAAGCTGATGCTTCTGCGCATGGAACGCGGGGAGGGCCGTAAATAATGAGCCGTCCCGCTACGTTCAACCAGGATCCGGATCGCGTGCAGGCCACGCGCAAGAAGCTGCAGAGCCGCCGCCGCGGCACCAATGCGCTCGCGCTGACGCTCTCGCTCGCCGCGATGGCCTTCGGCCTCATCTGGCTCGTCTGGATTCTTTACACGACGCTCAAGCTCGGCATCGGCGGATTGTCGGTCGATCTCTTCACCCAGTCGACGCCTCCGCCGAACACCGATGGCGGCGGTCTCGCCAACGCGATCGTCGGCAGCCTGTTGCTCGTCGTGCTCGCGACGTTCGTCGGCACGCCGCTCGGCATTCTCGCGGGCGTGTATCTCGCGGAATATGGCCAGAAGCGCTGGCTCGCGAGCGTGACGCGCTTCATCAACGACATCCTGCTGTCGGCGCCTTCGATCGTCGTCGGTCTGTTCGTGTATGCGATCGTCGTCGCCAAAATGGGCCGCTTCTCGGGCTGGGCCGGCGTGATCGCGCTGGCGCTGTTGCAGATTCCGATCGTGATCCGCACGACCGAAAACATGCTGAAGCTCGTGCCGAACGCATTGCGTGAAGCCGCGTTCGCACTCGGTACGCCGAAGTGGAAGATGGTGATGTCGATCACGCTGAAGGCGTCGGTCGGCGGCATCGTGACCGGCGTGCTGCTGGCGATCGCGCGTATCGCCGGCGAAACCGCGCCGCTGCTTTTCACGGCGCTGTCGAACCAATTTTTCTCGTGGGACATGAATCAGCCGGTGGCCAACCTGCCGGTGACGATCTACAAGTTCGCGATGAGTCCGTTCCCGCAGTGGCAATCGCTCGCGTGGGCCGGTGTGTTCCTGATTACGCTCGGCGTGCTGGGTCTGAATATCCTGGCGCGTGCGATCTTCTCGAAGAAATAAGGGCGGAGTGATTCCATGAATATGGTCGAAAGTGGTGTCAACCACCTGAATCCGAAGGCTGACGCAAAGCCGGTCGAGCGTGGCCCGGTGCCGGGCAGCGTGCGTCCGACGCACGCCTCGCAGCCTGCCGATTCCATCAAGCCGAAGATCGAGGTGAAGAACCTCAACTTCTTCTACAACAAGTATCACGCGCTGAAGAACATCAACCTGCGCATTCCGGAGAAGAAGGTGACGGCCTTCATCGGTCCGTCGGGTTGCGGCAAGTCCACGCTTCTGCGCACGTTCAACAAGATGTACGCGCTTTATCCGGAGCAGCGCGCCGAAGGCGAAATCCTGATGGACGGCGCCAATCTGCTCGATACGACGAAAGACATCTCGCTTCTGCGCGCGCGTGTGGGCATGGTGTTCCAGAAGCCGACGCCGTTTCCGATGTCGATCTACGACAACATCGCGTTTGGCGTGAAGATGTTCGAGCAGCTCTCGCGCTCGGAGATGGACGATCGCGTCGAATGGGCGCTCACGAAAGCGGCGCTCTGGACCGAAGTGAAGGACAAGCTGCAACAGAGCGGCTACGGTCTGTCGGGCGGCCAGCAGCAGCGACTTTGCATCGCGCGCGGCATTGCGATCCGCCCGGAAGTGCTCTTGCTCGACGAGCCTTGCTCCGCGCTCGACCCGATTTCGACGGGTCGTATCGAAGAGCTGATCGCCGAACTGAAAAGCGATTACACGGTTGTCATAGTCACTCACAACATGCAGCAGGCGGCGCGCTGTTCGGACTACACTGCCTACATGTACCTCGGTGAATTGATCGAGTTCGGCGATACCGAAAAGATCTTCATCAAGCCGGCCCGCAAGGAAACGGAAGATTACATCACGGGCCGCTTCGGCTGATCGTCAGCCAGGTCAAACAGAAAGGCTTAAGGAGCATATATGTCCGATAAACACCTCTCGAGCCAGTTCGACGCCGACCTCAACGCAGTGTCGTCGAAGGTGCTGGAAATGGGCGGTCTGGTCGAGTCGCAGATCATCAACGCGATGCAGGCACTGAACGAATTCGATATCGGCATCGCGGATCAGGTGATCGCGGCCGAAGCGCGCCTGAACACGATGGAAGTCGAGATCGACGAGGACTGCAGCAACATCATCGCGCGCCGTCAGCCGGCTGCGCGCGACCTGCGTCTGCTCATGGCGATCTCGAAGACGATCACGAACCTCGAACGCGCCGGCGACGAAGCCGAGAAGATCGCGAAGCGTGTGAAGCGCATCAACGAAGACGGCGCTGGGCGCACGGTGAACATCGCCGAGATCAAGCTGTCGGGCGAGATGGCGGTGTCGATCCTGCGCCGCGCGCTCGACGCGTTCGCGCGTCTCGACACGGTGGCGGCCGCGCAGATCGTGCGCGACGACAAGGCCATCGACGATGAATTCCGCGCCTTCGTGCGCAAGCTCGTGACCTACATGATGGAAGATCCGCGCACGATTTCCGCGGGCCTCGACTATCTGTTCATCGCAAAGGCGGTGGAGCGCATCGGCGATCACGCGAAGAACATCGCCGAGTTCATCATCTATATCGTGAAGGGCACGGACGTGCGCCATATCTCGCGCGACCAGCTCGAGCGCGAAGCGCTCAGCTGAGCGTCGGGCGCGCAATCGTTTTAACTCAAGCAAAAGGTCAAGAGGTGCCGATGCCCAGCAGTATCCTCGTCGTCGAAGACGAACCCGCGATCTCCGAACTGATTTCGGTGAATCTTCAGCATGCGGGACATTGCCCGATCCGCGCATACAACGCGGAGCAGGCGCAAAACCTGATCAGCGACGTGCTGCCCGATCTCGTGCTGCTCGACTGGATGTTGCCCGGCAAGTCGGGCATCTCGTTCGCGCGCGACCTGCGCAACAACGAGCGCACGAAGCACATCCCGATCATCATGCTGACCGCGCGCGGCGACGAGCAGGACAAGGTGCTCGGCCTCGAGATCGGCGCGGACGATTACGTCACGAAGCCTTTCTCGCCGAAGGAACTGATGGCGCGCATCAAGGCGGTTCTGCGCCGCCGCGCGCCGCAGCTGACGGAAGACGTGGTCGCGATCAACGGCCTGCGCCTCGATCCGGCGACGCATCGCGTGGCGGCGAGTCATTCGGGCAACGACATCAAGCTCGATCTCGGCCCGACCGAATTCCGTCTGCTGCATTTCTTCATGACGCATCCGGAGCGCGTGCACAGCCGCACGCAGTTGCTGGATCAGGTCTGGGGCGATCACGTGTTCGTCGAAGAGCGCACGGTCGATGTGCACATCAAGCGTCTGCGCGCCGCGCTCAAGCCGGCGGGCTGCGATGCTATGATCGAAACGGTGCGCGGCAGCGGATACCGGCTTGCGAAAAGCGCCTGAGTTCGCGGCTGGCGTCATCCGCTTTAACGTTCCGCATCAACGTCACTCAGACTCACCGACAACATGAACATCATCTGGACGCGTGCGATCGTGTCCCTCGCGCTGCTCGCCGCGCTCAGCGCAGCGATTGGCGCACTGGCGGGCGTGCGCATCGCGCTCGCCTTCGCGGTGCTCATGCTGGTCGTGCAGGGCTTCTTCGTCACCTATCACATGCAGCGCCTGTGGCGTCTGCTCGAAGCGCCGGTCTACGGCGAAGTGCCGAGCGCGCTCGGCGTCTGGGGCGAAATCTATTACCGTCTGCACAAGCTCGCGAAGCGGTGGCACGCGCAGGTGCGCCAGGTCGAGCAACAGCATGCGCGCTTCATCCAGGCGATCCAGGCGTCGCCGAATGGTGTCGCGATGCTCGACGATCACGATCAGATCGAGTGGTGCAACGCTATCGCCGAAAAGCACTTCGGGCTCGATGCCAAGCGCGACTTGCGCCAGCACATCACGCATCTCGTGCGCCATCCGGATTTCGTCCGCTATCTGAACGCGCACCACTACGAAGAGATGCTCGTGATGCGCGGCATGGGCGTGAATCGCAAGTACACGGTGTCGGTGCAGGTGTTTCCGTATGGCGACCATCGCAAGCTGATTCTCACGCAGGACATCACCGAGCTCGAACGCACGGATTCGATGCGGCGCGATTTCGTCGCCAATGTCTCGCATGAATTGAAAACGCCGCTCACGGTGCTTTCCGGCTTCCTCGAAACCATGCGCGAACTGCCGCTCGATGAGGCCGACCGCATGCGCTATCTCGACATGATGGAACAGCAGGCGTCGCGGATGCAGAACATCGTGCGCGATCTGCTCGTGCTCGCCAATCTGGAAGGCGACATGCGTCCGCCGGGTGATGAACTGCTCGACATGCGTGCCGTGATGCGCCATCTCGAAGACGATGCGAACAATCTGTCGAGCGGACGGCATCGCATCACGTTTCATAGCGATGATGCGCTGACGATCGCGGGTGCGGAGACTGAGGTGATGAGCGCGCTCGGCAATCTCGTCACGAACGCGGTGCGGTATACGCCGGACGGCGGGACGATCGAAGTGACGTGGCAGCGGATGAAGGAGCGCGCGGTGTTCACTGTGCGGGATAGCGGGCTGGGGATTCCGGCAGAGCATATTCCGCGGTTGACGGAGCGTTTCTATCGCGTGGATCGCAGCCGGTCGCGGGATACGGGGGGCACGGGGCTCGGGCTTGCCATCGTCAAGCATGTGTTGCAGCGGCACAATGCCGAGCTCGATGTGAAGAGCGAAGTGGGGAAGGGGAGTATGTTTATCGTGCGGTTTCCGGGGTCGCGGACGGCTTCGAGGAAGTCGCTGGCTGCGTAAGGTTTTTTGGGGGTTGTTGTTGCCGGATCCCGTATTCGCGGTGGTCTATTAGCACTGCCCCGCCCCGGGGAGGGGCAGTGCTAATAAACCGACACGCTAACGGGATCCGGCGACAACAACAAAACAACAAAAACCATCAAGAACAAAACTTCGCCAGCAACCCCAACTGCGCATTGCGAATAGACTTCCCCGGCCGCCGCTTCCGATAATGCCCATCGCTCTGCATGACCCAGGCCGATTGGTTATCGCCGAGACAAACCGACAAGCCCTCGGCAATAACTCGCCGCTTCAACCGCCGATCGCGAATCGGAAACGCCACCTCCACACGACGGAAAAAGTTTCGATCCATCCAGTCCGCGCTGGAAAGAAACACATCTTCCTTGCCGTTCGCATAAAAATAGAAGATGCGATGATGCTCGAGAAAGCGCCCGACGATCGACCGGACCGTGATGTTCTCCGACAGATCCTCAACGCCCGGCTTGAGCGAGCACACCCCGCGCACGATCAGATCGATCTTCACCCCCGCATGCGACGCCTCGTAAAGCGCAGCGATGACCGTAGGCTCCAGCAACGCATTCATCTTCGCGACGATGCGCGCACGCCGTCCCGCGCGCGCATGTTCGGCCTCGGCGCGAATCGCATCGATGAGCTTCGCGTGCAACGTGAACGGCGATTGCCATAGCTGATGCAGCGCAATCTCCCCGCCGATGCCGGTCAGTTGCTGAAAGACGTGATGCACGTCCTCGCACATTTCCTGATCCGAAGTCATCAGGCCGAAGTCGGTATAAAGACGCGCCGTGCGCGGATGATAGTTGCCCGTGCCCAGATGCGCGTAACGCTTCAGCACGAGCTTGCCGCCTTGCGACACGCGCCGCACGATCAGCATCATCTTCGCGTGGCACTTGTGGCCGACCACGCCATACACGACATGCGCGCCCACCGCTTCGAGCTGCGACGCCCAGTTGATGTTCGTCTCTTCGTCGAAACGCGCGAGCAGCTCCACGACCACGGTCACTTCCTTGCCGTTGCGCGCGGCTTGCATGAGCGCGTCCATCAGCGGCGAATCGGTGCCCGTGCGATAGATCGTCTGCTTGATCGCGACGACCTGCGGGTCCTTCGCCGCCTGAAGCAGCAACTCCAGCACCGGCTGAAAGCTCTCGTACGGATGATGCAGCAGGATATCGCCCTGATCGATCGCATCGAAGAGATTCGACGTGTTCGCGATCGCCTTCGGCACAGACGGAATATGCGGCACGAACTTGAGGTCCGGGCGGTCGACCATCTCGGGCAACTGCATGAGCCGCACGAGATTGACCGGCCCGTTCACGCGATACAGATCGCGTTCGCTCAACTGGCCTTCATCGAGGAGACGCCGCACGAGATGCGGAGGCGTTTCCGCCGATACTTCCAGACGCACCGCGTTGCCCAGATGACGTGCCGGCAATTCGCCCTGCAGCGCGACGCGCAGATTGGTGATTTCGTCCTCGTCGACGAATAGCTCACTGTTACGCGTGATGCGAAACTGATTGCAACTGCGCACGACGAGATGCGGGAACAGCTCGTTCACGAAGTGCTGCATGAACGAACTCAGCAGCACGAAACCATGCGGATAACCCGACAGCGCTTCGGGCATGCGCACGAGTCGCGGCAGCGCGCGCGGCGCCTGGACGATGCCCATCATCGCCTGGCGGCCGAAGGCGTCGGTGCCTTCCAGTTCGACGACGAAGTTCAGGCTCTTGTTCAACACGCGCGGAAACGGATGCGCGGGGTCGAGTCCGATCGGCGTCAGCACCGGCAGCAGTTCGTTGTGAAAATATTCGCGCGCCCACGCGTTCTGCTGCTCGGTCCAGTCTTCCGCGCCGTGGAAGTAGATGCCTTCCATTTCGAGCGCAGGCAGCACGATGTCGTGCAGCATCGAGTATTGCTGGCGCACGAGACGTTGCGCGCGCTCCGAGACGAGATCGTAGACGTGCTGCAGCGACATGCCGTCCGGCGAGAGCGAGCCGGGATTGTCGCGCATCTGCTCTTGCAGACCCGCCATCCGGACTTCGAAGAATTCGTCGAGGTTGCTGCTGGTGATGCAGATGAAACGCAGGCGTTCCAACAAGGGAACCGTCGTGTCGGCGGCTTGCGCGAGGACGCGCTCGTTGAAACCTAGTATGCCCAGTTCGCGGTTGAATAGCGGATAGCGTATGGACATCGGAGGGAGGGAAGGTGTCTCGATCAGATGGGCAAAGGAACTCTCGGATGCTCTCACAGTATGATGTCTTTTTTAAGACAGAACGAATTTCACAAATTCTACTCACAATGCGGATAGCGTCGCTAGCGCAAAAGCGCGATTCCGGCAAAGACGCGGTTTCGAACGAGTTGGCAAGGGCCGCGGGCCGCGTCGGCATAGAATAGAATTCGTGCGCTGCAACAGCGCCGCTGTGACAGTGCCTTTCCCACTTCACGAATCTGGAACTCCGATGGTCACACATCCCCATCTACTTGCCGCCGTCGACCTCGGATCGAACAGTTTCCGGTTGATCGTCGGACGGGTCGAGGAAACGCCCGCCGGCAGCCAGATCTATCAGGTCGACGCGCTGCGCGAACCCGTGCGGCTCGGCGGCGGCCTGTCGAAGGACAAGATGCTCGACCGCGCATCGCAGGTGCGCGGCTGGGATGCGCTGAAGCGTTTCGGCGAACGTCTGCGCGACTTTCATCCCGATCAGGTGCGCGCCGTCGCCACCAACACGCTGCGCGTCGCGAAGAACGCACACGACTTTCTCGTCGAAGCGGAAGCCGCGCTCGGTTTTTCGATCGAAGTGATCGCGGGGCGCGAGGAAGCGCGCCTCATCTACGCGGGCGCGGCGCATTCGGTGCCGGCAAGCGCGGGCAAACGGCTCGTGGTCGATATCGGCGGCGGCTCGACGGAGTTCATCATCGGCTCGCATTACACGCCGATTCACATGGAAAGCCTGTATATCGGCTGCGTGAGCCATAGCCGCCAGTTCTTCCCGGCGGGCAACGTCGACGAATACACGATGCGTCAGGCCGAACTCGCCGCCAAGCGCGAAATCCAGATCATTTCGAGCGAATACAAGGGCACCGGCTGGGATCAGGCGATCGGCTCGTCGGGCACGGCGCGCGCGCTCGCGGAACTGATCGAGGCGAACGGCTTCAACGACGAAGGCATCACACACGGCATCTCGCGCGGCGGGCTGGAGAAGCTGAAACGCGCGCTCATCAAGGCCGAGAACGTGAACCGGCTGAAGCTCATCGCGTTGAAGCCCGATCGCATACCGGTGCTGGCGGGCGGCCTCTCGATCATGCTGGGCGTGTTCGAGGAACTGGGCATCGAATACGCCGATACGACCGACGCCGCGCTGCGTCTCGGCGTGTTGTACGACCTGCTCGGGCGTTCGCAGCATCAGGACATGCGCACGGTGACGGTCGAAGGCTTCAAGCGCCGTTACGGCGTCGATGCCGCGCAGGCCGAACGCATCGGCGAACTGGCGATCAGTTTTTATGATCAGCTCGGCGAACCCGACGAAGACGTGCGCGAGGAAAACCGCATGTTCCTCGCGTGGGCGGCGTCGCTGCATGAGATCGGCCTGTCGATCGCGCATAGCGCCTATCACAAGCATTCCGCGTATATCACGAGCAACGCCGACATGCCCGGCTTCTCGCGCACCGATCAGGCGCGCCTCGCCGCGCTCGTGCTCGGCCATGCGGGCAAGCTCGGCAAGCTCGCACAGGCGCGCGACGTCGAGTGGACGCTGCTCTTCTGTCTGCGGCTCGCGGCGCTGTTGTCGCGCCGCCGCGCGGATGTCGGGCTGCCCGGCATCGAGGTGAAAAAAGCGGGCGGCGGTTTCGACGTGCATCTGCCGAGCGAATGGGTGACGAACAATCCGCTCACCGATTACAGCCTCGTTCAGGAAGCGATGGAATGGGAGAAGATCGGCCGGCCGTATCGCGTGGTGTACACGGGCGACTGATGCCGCATGAAAAGGCCCCGTCGAGCGGGGCCTTTTTTGTATCGGGGCCTCAGCGTCCCTGCATGTCGCCGATGAAATGCCGTGCGTAACGCGCGTTGATCTCGGACAGACGGAAGAGGGTGAGGAAGTCGGCCGTGTTGAAATCCGGATCCCAGGCCGGCGCGCCGCAGATTTTCGCGCCCAGGCGCAGATAGCCTTTCACGAGCGGCGGCGGGCTCACGCTGGCGCCCGTGCGCAGTTCCTCGACGGGCAGCGGCGTGTGCGGGAACGCGCGATATTCGGGCGCGGTGAGCGCGTCGGGCGGCAGCGAAGTGTAGAGATTCGCGGCGTAGTGCCCGCCGTCGATCATGCCGACGCTCGCGCAGCCGAGCATCGTTTCATAGCCGTTCTGCATCATGTACGCGGCGAGGCCGCCCCACAGCGACATGATCACCGCGCCATTGCGAAAGTCCGGATGCACGCACGACCGGCCCACTTCGACGAGCTTCGGCCGCAGGTGCGTCAGGCGCGACACGTCGAATTCGCTTTCGGCATAAAGACGGCCGATGCGCGCGGCCTGATGCGGCGGCAGCACGCGATACGTGCCGACCACTTGCAGCGTGTCGAGATCGCGCACGAGCAGGTGATCGCAATAGGCGTCGAAGGCATCGACGTCGAGGCCCGCGGGGCCGGACAGACGTGCACCCATTTCTTCGGAAAACACGCGGTAGCGCAGGCGTTGCGCGTCGCGCAGCGCGTCTTCGTCACGCGCCCACGTGACTTGCAGGCGCTCGCGGCCCGTGACGGTTTCCGACGTGCGCGGAAGGTGACGGCGCGAATCGAGCGAGAGCGATGACGCTCCGAGTTGCAGGAAAGGCGTCGGCAAATCTTGCATTGGCATTCCTCGACAGGACGTTGCTGTGGCTTCAAGTCCTCGCCAATGTAGTAATGCACGGTGACGCTCGCATGGCATCGCAATGACGTTTCGATGAAACGACACGCGCATGAATGCGAGCTTGCGCCGTCGCTGCCGCGCTCAGAGCAGATCGGGATTGACCACCGCGCGCAGCACGACGTGGCCGTCGCCGCCGCGCGTGCGTCCCTGAAACCACCAGATGCCCGCTTTCTTGATCGACCATTCCGTTTCGTGGCCGGTCATGAGAAGCGCGGCGACACGGCCGAGCGTCGGCTGATGCCCGATCACGACGACTGTCTCCGCGACGCCTTCCGGCCAGCCCGCCGCATCGAGCACGGCCTGCGCGCCGTTGCCCGGCGCGAGCGCGTCGATCACGCGATAGCGGTCGCCGAAGGCTTCCGCGGTCTGGATCGTGCGCGTCGCGGGACTGGCGAGCAACACGGCTTCGTCGCCGACGCGCGACTTCAGCCACTTCGCGATGCCTTGCGCCTGTTTGCGTCCGCGCGGCGTGAGCTGGCGCGCGAGATCGCTCGACGCCTGATCTTCCGCTTCGGCGTGACGCCAGAGGATGAGGTTCATTGATCGTCTCCGGGTGATGAGGTTCGCTTTCGGATGAACCAGAAAGATGCGTGCCCGCGTTTGGCATTGCGGATGCTCGCGGGCCGCGTTACAATCTGCGGCTCGTCGGAGCGTAGCGCAGCCTGGTAGCGCATCTGATTTGGGATCAGAGGGTCGAAGGTTCGAATCCTTTCGCTCCGACCACGATACACGAAGGGGTTACAAGTTACGGCTTGTAACCCCTTTGTCTTTTCGACGCTCATCCGGGAGTCTCATGCCGCGTATCGTTTTCAACATCGTCTGCGCCGTATTCATCGCGATAGGCTTCGCTGCCTGCGCCGACTCCGCTCATCAGAAACACGAGCCGCAAGATCCGCCCGACTACAAGGGCGTGCCGACGGACATGACCCCGCCGTCGATGGTCCCCGATCCCGCCAAGCCTCAGTAACCGTCACAAAAGGCGAAGCCCCGATGCGGGCACATCGGGGCTTCTGACCCGCGTCGACTGTTCGCGCTGATATCGTGCGCGGGCTGTCGCCAGTGTAGGAATATCGCCGGCTCGTGACTGTATGCGCTTGTTTCGGCGCGTAACGGGATGCAAGCGGGGATGCAAGCGGGGATGCAAGCGGGGATCCAGGCCGTTGCACGGATCAACGTATGCTCGCGCACAATTCGAATCCGGGAAACGCTACCTGCCGCACGATTCGGAGGATTCGCTCAAGCGGAATATTTGCCTGGCAAGTATGATTCGAGCAGTGTGTTTCGAAGTGTATCTGTCATGGATCTGCTCTGGGTCTTCGCCGCCGTCGCGCCGCTCGCCGTTGGATCGCTCGTTGCGTTCGCGGCGCATATCGATCCGTTATCCGGGCATTGGCGCACGCCAGGCTCGAACAAGCCGAAAGACGAAACGTTCGACACCTGACGGCGCAGGCGTCACTGCTTGCAGCGAATGACCATCGAGCGGTTCTTGATGTTCGCGCCGAAAATCCCGCCGACAGACCCGCCCGCGGTCGCGCCGTTGTCGGCATCCTTCGACACCACGTCGTAGCCGTACGCCCCGCACATTTCGCCCGCCTGCTTGTAGCAGGCCGCCCAGGTCGTGCTCGCATCGCCGCCGCTGCAGTTGATCGCGAAGCCGGTGTCGCCCGAAGGCAGATAGGTCATCGTCGCCGTCTGCGCGCATCCTGCGAGTGCGCCGGTCAAAGCCAGAGCCGCGCCGAGCGCGGCCGTGTGCATCCTCATCGTCAATCTCATCAATCTTCCTCGTAACGTCCGCCGGGCCTTCAGCGCGGCGGTAGATAGCGCGCGGGATCCGTCGAGCGGCCCATGTAGCGCACTTCGAAATGCAGCATCGTGCGATCGCTGTCGGTATCGCCCATTTCGGCGATTTGCTGGCCCTGCTGTACTGTCTGGCCTTCCTTCACCAGCAGCACCCGATTGTGGGCGTAGGCGGTCAGATATTCATCGTCGTGCTTGATGATCAGCATGTTGCCGTAGCCGCGCAGCCCATTGCCCGCGTAGACGACGTTGCCGGTCGCGGCGGCGATGACGGGCGTGCCCGCCGCATTGGCGATATCGATGCCCTTCGAGTTCTTGCCGTCGAAGCCGCGAATGATGTTGCCCTGCGCCGGCCACACGAGCGTCACGCCCGGTCCCGCCTTTGCCTGCGACGACGCTTGCGCGCTGCCGGCCGTTCCCGCAGCCGATGACTCCGCCACAGCCGCGCTGCCCGCCGGCGGCGCGATGCGCAGCACCTGTCCGACCTCGATGGCGTCGGGATTCGTGAGCCCGTTCCAGCGCTTGAGGTTCGCCACCGACGTGCGATTCTCACGCGCGATCTTGGACACTGTGTCGCCGCGCTCGACGCGATAAAAGCCCGGCGCCACCGGTCCCGTTCCGCAAGCGGCCAACACTGCGATGAGCGATGCGCAGACGAGCCGTCGAATTCTTTTTTGCAAACCTGACCTCGTAAAGCACCGCCGCGAGAAGTGCGTGGCACTGTCGCGCGGCGAACCGAAAGGCAGGATTTTACCGTCTCGGGTTTCCCCGAACAGAAAGACGCCTCATGCCGGCGTTTTTCGTCTCACTCGTCGCGCGTGACGACGAGCCTGAGCGATGCCGTTTCGGTCTTGCCCGGCGCGAGCCAGCGCAGGCCGCGGCCGTTGTGAATGGCGTCCGGCAAGCCGATCCACGGCTCGACGCAATAGAAGTCCGACGTGTCCGATTCGGTCCAGGTCGTCACCGCGTACCACGGCACCGAGTCCGGCTGCTGCAGTTCGAAGCCGATCGTGCGCTTCAATCCGGGGAGCTTGACCAGCATCGGTTCGTCGGATTGCCGCGTGAGGCAGTGAAACGTATCGACGATGCCCGGATCGGCGAGCGAATAGCGCGGCAGGCCCGGCTCGGCTTCGCTGATCGAGCCGTCCGCGAGTTGCCGGCGTCGCTCGGTGTGCGGCAGCTCGACGCTGCTTTCGACGCGCTGGCCGTGCGGCAGATGAAAGTAGAAGTGATGCCCGGTGTAGTACGGCAGCGCGACCTCGCCCGGATTCGACGTCGTGAGCTCGACCTCGAGCGTATTGCCGTCGACGATGCGATACGCCGCCTCGAAGCGAAACGCGAACGGATAGCCGTCGCGGGTCGCGTCGCTGTCGACGAGCGTCATGCGCAGACCGTGGCCGTCGGCGTCGCGCGTGCAGGAGAAGGGCAGGTTGCGCGCGAAGCCGTGGGTCGGCAGCGCATGCACGACGCCTTCCGGATCGCGCCATTTGCCGATTTCACCATCGACGAAATGACGCCCGAGAAACGGAAAGAGCAGCGGATTGCCGCCGCGGATCTTGGCCGGATTGGACCAGTCGGGTGCGTCGGGCCAGTGCACGACCGGCTCGCCGCCGACGCGCCAGGTCATGAGCCGTCCGCCCGCGTGCGGCGCGAGCAGGATGGCGGCGCCGTCGCGCTCGATTTCGATGACGTCAGTTTCCGGTGACATGATGGCAGGCGCTCCGTTGGATGGGCGAGGCGCCGCGCACGGCGATCGGCGCGGCTCGACCCCAAAGATTCTGCCTCGGAATTCCGTCCGGAAAAACCCTTTGCGGGAAATTGCGACTGACCAAGCCTCATTCGATATGTTGTTATATGCTCCGTGTGTTGGGAATCAGACGGACAAGGAGCAGTCATGGATCTGGCGATGGCAATGGGCGTCGCGATGTTCGCCCTCTTCGGCGCGAGCACGGCAATCTTCCTCTACAAGCTGACGATCTGACGGCGGAATCGCGGCTCGCCACGCCGCGCGCTTTCTTTCGTATTGCCTGTATTCTGTTTGCGATTGTTCTTCGTTTCCCCAACGATTGACTGTCGACGCATTTTGTGTGCGGTTTGCGCTTGGCGCGGGTTTTCACCAGCGGCATAATCGGTCCCGTTTGCGCGCCGTATCGACTTTTCCTTCCTGTTCCAATTTCCCTTTCGCCTCGTTCGGCTTCGCGTGATGCGAGGGATGGAACTGCACGGCGCGTCCTTCTTCCTCCTCAAAAAAGGACCGACGCGTGACTCTGTGGTTTCTCGTATTCCTGAGCGTGCTCCAGGGCGTGACCGAACTCTTTCCGGTCAGCAGTCTGGGCCACACCTTGCTCGTTCCCGGCCTGATCGGCATGCATATCGACAAGCATGCGCCGCAATTGCTGCCGTTTCTCGTCGCGTTGCACCTGGGCACGGCCGTCGCGCTGCTCTGGTATTTCCGCGTGCGCTGGATCGCGCTGATTCGCGGCTTCTTCGCGTCGCTCGGCGGCCGCAAGAACGACGACGGCCACATGATGTGGGCGCTCATCATCGGCACGATTCCGACGGGTATCGTCGGGCTGGTGCTCGAAAAACGGCTCGAAGTCATTTTTCACGATTTGCGGATCGTCGCGGCGGCGCTGATCGTCAATGGCGTGCTCCTGTGGCTGGGCGACCGTCTGCAGAAAAGCCGCGCGATGCGGGCGCCCGAGAAGCTCACATTCAGGCAGGCGTTTCTGGTCGGTCTGGCGCAGATCGGCGCGCTGATCCCAGGTTTTTCGCGCAGCGGTCTGACGATGATCGCGGGCGTGGGCGCGGGACTCACGGCCGAGGCGGCGGCGGAATTCTCGTTCCTGCTCGGCACGCCGATCATCTTCGCGGCGGGCGTGCTCGAATTGCCGAAGCTCTTCCACGCGCCGGGGCAACTGGCCGACTCGCTGCTGGGCGGCGTGCTGACGGGCATTGCGGCGTATCTCAGCGTGCGCTTCCTGATGCGCTACTTCGAAGGCCACGGCAAGCTCGCGTCGTTCGGCGTGTATTGCGTGATCGCTGGGATCTTCTTCTTCGGCTGGTTCATGATGCATCCGCAGCCGGTGTGATGAACTCGGGCCAAGCGGGGCGGCGAATGAGGTAAAATCGCGATCTCTTCTGATTCGCGCGGCGGCTTTCTGCCCTTGCCGCGCGCTCCGGTTCTCCGCCCTTAGCTCAGCTGGATAGAGCAACGGCCTTCTAAGCCGTAGGTCACACGTTCGAGTCGTGTAGGGCGGGCCAAATGGCCTGCGTCGAGCCCAGTCTTTGCGACTGGGCTTTTTGCTTTTGTGGCGTCCGTGCAGGCAGCCGACAACGTCAGCATGCCTAATCGATTCGGCACATACCGCATTCCTGGCCCGCTTCCTGCCCATTCCTGAGTTGCGTGCGCGCGCCCGATCCCCGCGATCCCGCGCCCCGCAACGCATCGGAAAAATTAACCATCTCGTACAAGCGAGTGTTCCGCCCATCCACGGTGCGCCGATGCGTCATCGTGGCGCGCGATGCGCCATAACGGTGACAGCGACAGGCCTGATCGACGCCAGAGGAATGACTTGAACAAACGAGCATACGAATCCAGCCTTGCGCAATGCTCGCTATGGAACCGCAAGCAGTCGCGCCTGCAACCGGAGTCGCGGCGCGTGCTGCTCGCGTTGCCGGAGCGCGTGCTCGGTGCATCGCTCGCGTCCTTGTTCGAACTGAAGGGCTTTCCCGCGCAACTCGCGGTGGACGCGTCCTCGCTCAGGCAGATCGTCGGGGAATGGCGTCCACATGTGCTTTTTCTCGATACGCGCGTCGGTGGCTGCGGCAATTACGCGCTGGTCCGCGCGCTACGCGAACTCGACGACGACGCGAATCGCCTCATCATCGCGATGAGCGGCTTTCTGCCGGAAGAGCCGATCGCGCATCTCAGGGAAGCGGGCTACGACGGGCATTGCCGCCGCCCGTGTCCAGTGTGGCAGATGACCGATCTGCTCGACGAGTTCTTCGCATGTCACGCGGTGCGTTGAGCGCGCCGTCTTGCTGCCGCATCGCGCGAGCATAGCTGCGCGGGCCGAACACGACATTCAGCGCGATCATCGCGACGAGGCTCGCGGCCAGCATCATCCACGACATCGAGAAGCCGCCGCTCACATCGCGCACGACACCCGCGACGACCGGCGCGATCGCCGCGATGACGAAGCCCACGCCCTGCACGAACGCGACGAGCCGCGCGGCCAGTGCGGGGTCGTCGGCGTGATCGAGCGTCAGCACGAGCGACAGTGCGAACACGCCGCCGAGCCCGCCGCCGAGCAACGCCACGACCACGAGCGGCGCCGAAAGCGGCGCGGCGAGCAGCAGGCCGAAGCCCGCCAGTTGCGCGACGAGACCGAGCGCGATCCACGGCCGACGATCCCGGCCGCGCCCGAAGCGAGCGGCCGCCATCGGCAGCAGCAATGCCGACGATGCCTGGAATACCGTGAGCATCGCAAGCAGCGCGCCGCTCTCGGTCACGCCGCGGCCGAGTTGCTGGTAGTACGCGGGCATCCACGCGACGAGGCTCGTATAGCCGCCATTGACGAGCCCGAAGAAGATCCCGAGCGTCCACGCCCGGCGATTGAGAAAGAGCGACGGCGCGGGCTTCGCGGAACCTGCCGATGAAGCGCGAGGCAACGCGTCCGCGCGCATCAGGAGCATCCACACCGCCAGCGCGATCAGCGCGGGCAACGCCCAGAACGCGAGCCCCGCCTGCCACGACACGCGCGATGCGACCGCCGGCGTGATGCTCGCGCCGAGTCCGCCGCCCGCCATGATCGATGCGGAGTAGAGGCCCATCGCGAAGGGCAGGCGCGCGGCGAAGCGTGTCTTCATGACGCCGGGCAGGAGCGCCTGAATGACCGCGACGCCCGTGCCTGCGATCGCCGCGCTCGCGATGAGTGCAGCCGCGTTCCCGGCGAAGAAACGTCCCGCGCAGGCGGCGACGATCGCGATAAGCCCGATCGCCACGCCGCGCGCCTGGCCGACGGAGCGTGCAAGCGCGCTCGCGCCGAACGCGCACACGCCCATCGCGACGACAGGCAGGCCGGTCAGCATCGACGCGCCGCGAAACGACAATCCCGTCGCGTGCAGAATCACGCCCATCAGCGGGCTGATCGACGTGAGCAGCGGCCGAAGGTTCAGGCCGATCGCGACGATCACCGCGAGCCACGCAAGGTTCGATGCACGCAGGTTCATCGCGCGAACCCGAACGATCGTGCGCCGACGATCCAGGTCGATGGTTTCATGTGATGGAATCCTCCGGTGATTCATGCGATTTGGTTGACCATTTTATCAGTATTTGGTCAACCAAAAATACGCTGAACCTGATAGACCGAATTCACGCCAGCGCGTGTGCACTCGATACAATGCGATTCAACGCAAGCACGACCAGGCATCATGGCATCACGCAAGGACACATCAACCAACGAAGCCGCGGCCGCGACGCCGCCCGACGAACGCGTGTACGCGGCGATCACTTCCGCGCTTTTGCACGGCAAGCTCGCGCCCGGCGCGCAGCTCGTCGAGCGCGAGCTGGCCGCCGCGTTCGACTGCACGCGCGGCACGATCCGAAAGGTGCTGGCGAGGCTCGGCGCCGAAGGCAAGCTCACGCTGGAAGCGAATCGCGGCGCGTTCGTGCCGTCGCCGACGCCCGCCGATATCCGCGAGGTGTATCGCGCGCGGCAGGTCGTGGAGGCGGGCATCGTCGCGGTACTGTGCGGCACGCTGGGCACGCCGGCGAAACGCGCGCTGCGCGCCCACGTCAAGGCCGAGCAGCACGCGGTGAAGGCGGGGAGCGTGGAGGAGTGCGTGCGGCTCGCGGGCCACTTCCATCTGCTGCTCGCGGAGCTGGCGGGCGCACCGGACGTGCAGGCGTTTCTCGCGAAGCTGGTCGCGAAGACCGAACTCTACAAGGCGCTGTTCGATCCGTCGAAGTTGTCGAACTGTTCGTCGGACGAGCACGGACGACTCGTCGATGCCCTAGAGGACGGCGATCTCGCTGCCGCGCTCACCGCGATGCGCACGCATATCGACGAACTGGAAGCGCGCGTGCTGGCGCAGGCGAGCGGCGTGCGCACCAACGATCTGGCGTCGCTCTTCGCGGGCGCGTGAGCATCGGCGCAAAAAAAACGGGCCGCGGCGTAAAAGCCGCGGCCCGTCTCGTTACAGCGCCGGCAGATATCGCTTATTGCGAGAAGTCGAGCGCGTTGGTCAGATCGCCCATCGCCTTGCCGCCGTTGGCGACGAGTGCGTCGTCGCGCGATTTCAGGCCCGGCAATTCCGGCAGGCTGTAGCGCTTGGTGATGAAGCGCAGGATCGACGTCGTGTCGTATTGCGTGTGATCGACGAAGCCCTTCTTCGCGTACGGCGAGATGATGAGCGCCGGAATACGCGTGCCCGGACCCCAGCGGTCGCCCTTCGGCGGCGCGACGTGATCCCAGAAGCCGCCGTTTTCGTCGTAGGTCACGACGACGACCATGTTCTTCCACTGCGGACTCTTCTGCAGATGGGAGATCAGATCGGCGATGTGCTGGTCGCCCTGCGCGACGTCCGTATAACCGGCGTGCTCGTTCAGGTTGCCCTGTGGCTTGTAGAACGCGACTTGCGGCAGCGTGCCCGCATCGATCGCCTTGATGAACTCCGAACCGTTCGTGCCGCCGTCGAGCAGATGCTGCGCGCGCGCCGCCGTGCCCGGTGCGAGATCGGCGAAGTAGTTGAACGGCTGATGGTGCGTCTGGAAATCAGGCACCACATTGACCGCGCCGTTGATGACCGAACGGTCCGCCAGCGCCGCCGCCCACGAGCCGCCGTACCATGCCCAGCTCACGCCGGCCGTGTTCAGCAGATCGCCGATGTGCTGCTGCGTTTGCGGGGGCAGGGTCGTCGGCTGGGTCGGGTCCGCGAGGTTCGCATCGCCGCCGGTGACCGGCTTGTTGCCGCTCGGCTGATACGGCGGCTGCATCGTGTTCACCGCATAGAAGTCGGGCGTGAGCGTGCCTGAGTTCACGAACTGCGCGTCGGCCGAGCCGGTCATCGCGGAGGGCGGAGGATTCGTCTTCGTCTTGAGCGACACGCCATCCGGATTCACCGCGGAAATCGATCCCTTGGCGACGCTCGTGTCCGCGTTCGGATAGACCGGCGTACATGCGCAGATGAGCCACTGGTGGTTCAGGAACGAGCCGCCGAACGCGCTCATGAAGAAGTTGTCCGCGAGCGTGTATTGCTGCGCGATCTTGTAGAGCGGCAGCTTGTCCGGCGGCGTGTCGTAGTGACCCATCACGAGACCGCCCGAGTCGCCCCATGCGGCGAACTTGTCGTTCTTGCCGCCGTCGATCTGCATCTGGTTCTCGTAGAAGCGGTGATACAGATCGCGCGTCGTGACGTTGAGCTGCGTGTTGAAGCCGTTGGGATCGTCGATTGCGAACGGCGTGTTCGGCAGGTTCGCCGTCATCGCTTCGGAAATCGCGGGCGTCACGCCCTTCGCCGTCAGGCCGGTCCAGATCTTCGGCAACGTCGCGAGCACGCTGCCGTCGCGATCGAGCTGCTGCGAGTTCGCCGCAGTCACGTTCTGCAGACCGTTCGCGCCGGGGAAGTGCCCGTACAGATTGTCGAAGCTGCGGTTTTCCGCGTAAATCACGACGACGTTCTTCACCGAAGAAATATCGCTGGTCTGATGATCGTCGCCGCCGCATGCGTAGAGGCCGAATGCGAGCGCCGCCGCGAGCGGCACCGCGCAAACGAGTTTCTTGTTCATTGAGATTCTCTCTTGTGTTGGGGACCGGCGCGTGGCGCGGGCGTCGTCGTCGGAAAGCCTTTACCCGCCGGCGAGCGCAGTGTCGCAATGCAAATTGACGCCGCCATGTAATAAGGCTTTCGTTTGCGTAATGTTCGCTTAATAAATTTCGCCCGGCGCACCGGGAATGGCAGCCTCGCGGCTTGTCACATGAAAGACACGCGCACGACATACGCTTCGGCATCTTTCAATTCCGATCCTCACGTCCATGTCTTCGATGCGTTTGCCGTCCGTCTTTGTTGGTCTCGCGTTCGTCGCGTTATCGGTGGCGATGAGCGGCTGCGATTCCCATGCGGCGGACCAGGGCGCGAGCGGGCAGACGCAGGCCGCGACGAGCATCGCGGCCAACCCGGCGCCGCATGGCCAGTCGCGCGCGGAGGTGTTCGCGCATGTGAAGCAGATGACGTCGCTCGGCGAGAAACTGTTCTTCGATCCGTCGCTGTCCGGGTCGGGCAAGCTCGCATGCGCGTCGTGCCATAGCCCGAGCCATGCGTTCGGGCCGCCGAACGCGCTATCCGTGCAACTGGGCGGCAACGACATGCATCGGCCGGGATTCCGCGCGGTGCCGTCGCTCAAGTACCTGCAGTCGGTGCCGGCGTTCACGCGCCATTTCCACGATTCCGACGACGAAGGCGACGAGAGCGTCGATGCCGGCCCGACCGGCGGCCTCACATGGGACGGCCGCGTCGATCATGGCTCGGACCAGGCGCGCATTCCGCTCTTGTCGTCGTTCGAAATGGGCAGCACGCCCGCCAGGGTGACGGCCGCGGTGAAGGCATCGCCCTATGCCGACGACTTCCGCAAGGCGTTCGGCGCCAATGTGTTCGACAGCGACGACAAGGTGTTCGCCGCGGTGCTGCAATCGCTCGAAGCGTTCGAGCAGACGCCCGAGAAGTTCTATCCGTACACGAGCAAGTACGACGCGTTCCTCGCCGGCCGCGCGAAGCTCAACGACGCCGAGATGCACGGCCTCCAGCTCTTCAACGACGAGAACAAGGGCAACTGCGCGTCGTGCCACATCAGCCAGCGCGCGAAGGATGGTTCGCCGCCGCAGTTCAGCGACTTCGGCCTGATCGCGATCGGCGTGCCGCGCAATCGTGCGCTGCCGGTCAACAGGAACCCGAATTTCCACGATCTCGGCGCGTGCGGTCCCGAGCGCCGCGATCTGACGGGTCAGGACGAGTATTGCGGCATCTTCCGCACGCCCACGCTGCGCAATGTCGCGCTGCGCAAGACGTTCTTTCACAACGGCATCTATCACAACCTCGAAGACGTGGTGCGCTTCTACGTCGAGCGCGACACGAACCCGGAGAAGTTCTATCCGGTGTCGAAGAAGGGCGTCGTCCAGAAGTTCGACGATTTGCCGAAGCGCTACTGGGAGAACATCAACACCGAGGCGCCGTTCGATCGCAAGAAAGGCGACAAGCCCGCGCTCGACGAAGCCGAGATCAGGGCCGTCGTCGCGTTCCTCGACACGCTCACCGACGGCTACGATCCCGCGAAGGACAAGAACTCGCAGAAGGGCATCGGCATCAACGAAATGAAGTCCGCTTCCAACTAGCGCACGCCCATGCGGCGTGGGCGCCGAGCGCGCCGCGTCATGCTATTCTCCTTGCGACTGCCCACACGGGCCGAGTTGATGAATCGCCGTTGCCGCTCTGGCCGCATTTGCAGACGGCATGCTCATCCGCAAAGAGGACACTTCAATGCCGATCACACATCGAACGCTCGCTCGCGCTTCTTTCCAGACTCTCGCAGCGGCTGCGCTCGTTGCCGCGAGCACGGCCGCGTCGGCCGCGAATCTCGGATTCCTGAACAACACGCCGATCACCTACATGAAGCAGCGCGACCTGCAGGCGCTCAACGACGCCGCGCAGATCGCGCTCAATACCAAGAAGGACGGTGAATCGCTCGACTGGGACAACAAGGGCACGGGCAATACGGTTCCGATCAACGGCACCGTGACGCCGCAGGAAACCTTCGATTCCGGCGGGCTCAAGTGCCGCAAGGTCACGCTCGTCGCGCAAGCGAAAGGGCAGACGCAGACCTGGATGCCGGTCGCCTGCAAGGGGAGCGACGGCAAGTGGAAACTCAAGAAGCAGTGATGAACGGGGAACGGTGTCGATGAGCGCCCGCACCGTATCGTGCGGCGTCGTCATCCTGAACGGGCAGGGCGACGTGCTGCTGTGCCACGCGACCGAAACCACGCACTGGGACGTGCCCAAGGGCGCCGCCGATCCCGGCGAGAGCCCGCGCGAGGCGGCGTTGCGCGAGCTCGTCGAGGAGACGGGTATTGTGTTGCCCGCCGGGCGGCTTAAGGATCTCGGGCGCTTTGTTTATCGTCGTGATAAGGATCTGCATCTTTTCGCCGTGCGCGTGGGCGAGGATGAAGTGCGGATCGAAAACTGCGTGTGCGAATCGTACTTTCCGCGCTATAGCGATGGGACGATGATTCCTGAGATGGATGCCTACCGATGGGTCAGTCCTGCGGACGTCGATACGTTTGCGAGCCGCAGCCTCGCGAGGTTGTTTCAGACGACGTTATCGCTTGTTGAGTTGCATGAGATGCTTTAGGGTTTTTTTGTGGAATCCTGATTTCTTTTTGGTTTATTAGCGTTGCCCCTGTGCGGGGCGGCAGTCACTTTCTTTGCTGCTGCAAAGAAAGTAACCAAAGAAACAGCTATCCCCAGCCTAAGCACTTCACACCGGCCGCGGC
>Ga0160452_100068_pt1 | contig 140253 bp, 91 predicted proteins | sample HID1971I_E6MG_FD_108230 | JGI IMG/M metagenome (GOLD analysis project Ga0160452, IMG submission 108230) | Enriched millipede-associated microbial communities from UW Madison campus, WI, USA - HID1971I_E6 MG | ecosystem: Host-associated > Arthropoda: Insects > Digestive system > Unclassified ...
ACGGATAAAAAAGGTCGCCGTATTATACAAATTCTTCGCCTGTTGGCACGTTTCATCGAGGTAAGAAAATAACGGATGCCCCGGCTTGATCCACACTTGAAACGTTCGATAGTCGGATTTTTGCGCGGACATGATGCCACCTCCCTTATTCACTCGATTAGCGAATGTACGTTCCCATTCGTTATACCGTCGCAAAGGAGAAAAGGAAAGAAGATTTTGCAGGCTAGACGAGAAGTCTCCGATTCACCTCACCACTTGGAGAAGTGGGAGTCCTCTCGGCGTAAGTTGATAGCATAGTGGCTTAAGATGAAGGAAACAACCTCAACTGAAACATTCCCTGCGCTTTTTTCGTATAAGCAAATATAAGGAGTGGATCGCCATGATCTTGTTTATTTTTCTTTTCATCGCGCTCGCTGTGCTCAATATTGTCTACCCGGCCTTCGGCTGGTACCTGCGGTACGGATGGATGGTCAAGGGCGAGTCGGAACCAAGCGAAGCTTACCTCGTCATGAGTCGAATTGGCGGTATTATTGCACTGGTAATGTTTCTCTTGCTTTTGTTATCTGGTAGCCTGCCCCTTTAATCAAGCGTTGTCGGTCTCGCCTCATTGAGGGCCTCCAGATGCTGGGTATATGCTTGGTAAGCTGGGCTAAGACGCTTCATTGCCGGGATGAACCGCTCACGATACCCTCCTGCTCGCTCCAGTACCGCCACGAATCGCTGCATCCGATACGCGTCGGAGTGTAGATATGCTGGAGATTGCCTGTAGGCCTCAAGGGCAGCAAGCCGCCCCTTCTGCTCTTGCCAGAAAGCCGCGGGGGCTTCGGCAGCGCGGGCGACCGCACGCTCCATCTCCTCGGATAGCTCTCTCCATTGATCGTAGGACAGAGCAGGGGCATCTACCGAAGCCTGCTTGCCCACGTCCTCTGCCTCTGGCAAGACAGCGGCAGGCATGGAGCTGCTGTTATCGCCATCAGGCAACTCGAGCCCCTCCGCTTCGTCGAGGAAGCGGACGATGTCCGCATAGGCCTCCCTCTGCTCCTCCGTCTCCAGAGCGGTCGGCAGGTAGCGGGCGAAATGCATCGTCACATAGGCGCCGAACGAGCCTGGGAACGCCTGCCGCAGCTTGTCCTGCAGCGTCGCTTGCTGATCCAGCGCCTGGAGTTCGGCCTCCGCTTCCATCCAATCGCTGCTCAATGTAATAGTTGACCGCTTTTTTCGTTATGCCAAGCTTTTGACATAGTTGGCGCATATGCATCGGCCTCACCTCTGCTCTTATCATAGACCGGCCCCCAAGGGATCAGTCAAGACTCGCCGACAACCTTTTCTGGCATTGCATTGCGCTTTGCTCGTCATACTCTATAAGGTAGAGGTGATTGTCGTGAACAAGCTGTTTATATTATTTATTATACTCCCCCTGCTGCTCCCCGCCTGCCTGGCCACGCAGCGCATTCCCGATTCGCCGCCGTCCGAGTCTGCCCCGATCGGCAACGGCGTACCCGTCGCAGAAGACAGCCAGTATGAGCAAGATCTGGATGCGCTCATCGAGTGGTCGGATTACATCGTCGTCGGAGAGGTGGCGGTGACGGAAGTGTTCGATGAATCGACGCAAAAAGCGACGGTCGACGTCGCACACGACTACAAGGGCAGGCTTGCGGCCGGAAGCTCCATCTCCATTCATGAGAACAGCGATGTGCTGCAAAAAGGACAGCAGGTACTGTTGTTTCTCGATCTTTACGATAGCAGATCCTTCCCCGAGCCATTTTATACACCCGTAACAGAGGATAGCGTGGTACGTCTTGAAGGGGATACGCCGATAGCTCGATTCCAACTCATCGAGGATATAACGACCACGGATCAATTGCTTGCTTATATCCAGCAGTCCACCCATCTGAAGTCACCTAGCCAGCCCGTAACGGTACTGGACTCGGTTGACATGCTGGATGAGCTAATATCCGCCTCGGATGCAATTTTCGAGCTGATTCCTACAAGATGGGAGGTCGTTGGCCCGAAAGTATCCAGCTTTACATTTGATGCGGTGCGCTCCTTCAAAGGCTCGATGGATGAGCTCGAGCTCGTCAATCTGCCAACCAGCATTACCGTAGGAGAGACCTATATCGTCTTCATGAAATCCTACCGGGAAAACTCCTTGTCGCTCACAACCAGACACGGCAGCCTGCTGCACAGCTCTGACGAAGCATGGGACGACACCGTCCGCGCGCTCGAGTCTCTCCAGTAAAAACAAGCATGTAAAACAAGCGAACGCCGCAGCCCCGACACTGCAGCGTTCGCTTTTTCTCCCTCACCTCTATGCACTTCATACCAATAAGAAGTAGTCCAACAGCGCCGAAGATAAAATAATGACGCTGATCACCTGATTGAGGTTGTAGGAGGCCAGCTTCATCAGCCGGGGATTGGCGGGCTTCACCAGATTGTGCTCGAGCAGCAGGAGCAGCAGCGTCAGGCCCAGCCCAACCACGTAGATCCAGCCGCTCCCGCGGATCACCGCGAGCGATACGAGCAGCAGCAGCATGACGCCGTGCAGCAGCCGCGAGAACAGCAATGCCAGCTCGACGCCGAAGATGCTCGGGATCGACCAGAGCCCTTGCTTGCGGTCGAACTCGACATCCTGGGTGGCGTAGATGATATCGAAGCCTGCGATCCACAGCATCACGACCGTCCCGAGGATAAAGGGCGTAAACGCAAACTGCCCGGTGACGGCGAACCAGGCGCCGATCGGCGCAGAGGCGATCACGAAGCCGAGGTACAGGTGGCTCAGCCAGGTGAAGCGCTTGGTGTACGAGTAAGAAGAGATCAGCACGATCGCCACCGGCGAGAGGATCAGACAGAGCGGGTTGAGCATCGCTGCGGCGACGATGAAGATGCCGTAGTTGACGATGACGAACCACCACACCTCCCGATGCCGCAGCAGATGCCGGGGCAGATGCCGATGCGCTGTGCGCGGATTCAGGCCGTCGTACTCCGCATCGACGAGCCGGTTAAAGGCGTTGGCCCCGTTGCGAGCAGCGACGATCGCCAGCAGCGACCAGAGCCAGATGCGCGGCTCGGGCAGCCCCTCAGCAGCCCAGACGAGCGAGATCAGGGCAAACGGCAACGAAAACAGCGTGTGCGAAAACATGACCAACTCGCCGTAATGCTTCGTTTTTTTCCATACCTGCGCGACTGCGAACATCGGACATCACTCTCCTATCTCTTGCAGCGTCCGCTCCAGCGCCTCCGTCATGTCGTAGATATCTTGCTCGGTGATGACGAGCGGCGGCTGGAAGGCGACGACGTTGCGATGGACGCCGTTTTTGCCGAGCAGATAGCCGCGGTCCTTCATCCGCTCCAGCAGCTCGTCGACCTTGGCCGCACTGACGCCAGCATCGCCATAGTTCAGCTCCATGCCGATCATCAGTCCCATGCCGCGTACATGGGCGATGCCCGGATGGGCCGTCTGCAGCTTCAGCAGCCTTGCTTTGAGCAGTCCGCCCAGGCGCTGCGCCCGCTCGGCCAGACGCTGCGACTCGATGAAGTCGAGCACGGCCAGCGCGGTCGCGGCAGACACCGGATTGCCTCCGAAGGTCGAGGCCGAGGGCCGATTCAAGGAAGCGGCGATCGCATCGGTCGTGGCAAACGCCGAGATCGGCGTGCCGTTGCCGAGCGCCTTGGCCATCGTCATAATATCCGGGACCACGCCGTAATGCTCGATCGCAAACATCCTGCCGGTCCGGCCGAAGCCCGTCTGGATCTCATCGCAGATGAGGAGCACGCCATACCGCTCCAGCAGCGCCTTCACCTCGCGGAAGTACCAGGACGGCGGGACGATGATGCCGCCATTGCCCTGGATCGGCTCGACGATCATGGCGGCAATCTCGGCGCCCCTCTCCTCCAGCACGCCCCTTAGCGCCGCGAGCGAGCGTTGCGCCGCCTCCTCTGCGGACAGCGATTCGTCGTAGGGGCGCGGGATGAAGGTCACATCCTCGCCGTCGAGATAATCGTCGGCGCGCCACATCCTCAGACCGGTCACGCTCATCGTCAGGTACGTGCGGCCGTGCAGCGAATGCTCAAGCGAGATGAAGCCCCGCCGGCCCGTATGGAGCCGGGCCAGCAGCAGCGCGCCTTCATTGGCCTCCGACCCACTGCTGCAAAAAAAGCTGCGCTTCAGCTCGCCGGGCATCACTTGCGCGAGCCGTTCGGCGAGCCGGGCATTGGCCTCGGTCAGATAGATCGTGCACGTATGCTGCAGCTCTCTCAGCTGGGAGATCGTCGCCTCGACGACCTCCTCATTGCTATGGCCGCACGACATGACCGACACGCCGGCAAAAAAATCGGTGTACGTCTTGCCCTCCGAATCATCCACATACTGGCCGCGCCCCCTTACGAGCAGCGGCGGCCGACGGTAGAAATGCTGGGTACAGGGGTAAAAGTAGCTTTTGCGCAGCTCAAGCGTCTGCTGCGCCTCCACGTGCAGCCATAGCGGGCTCTTCATGAGCGGACACGCCCCCTTCTATAGCAAAATCAAGCGTACCAAGCGTATACCCGGCGTAGACTGGCTTCATCGTCGCCATGACGTCGTCCGCCGATGCCGGATCGGCCAGCACCCGGCGATAAGCGCGGATAATCGTCCGCAGCTGCTCGACGTCATATGTGCAGCCTTCGATCCGGTAATGCGTCACTCCCGCCTCCAGCAGCTGCGGCACAAGCGGCAGATAACACAGCTCCTTGGCGATCGTCAGATGGTTGCGGCCGTGGTGATCGCGGTAGACCGGGCTCTCGCCTTTGTCCGTCATCAGCACGAGGACCGAATCATCGACATAACGGTTGGACTCCTCGGCGATCGGCTGGAGTACCTGCGTATTCTCGTACAGATCATGTTCCATATACATGACGACAGGCGAGCCGTGCACGATCATCTCCGTCGTCCGCTCCGTATGCTTCAGCAGCTCCGCCAGCTTGTCGCGATGGAGCTCGAGCGATGCAGTCAGACGCTCTACGCCGTAGTCGGCGTATACCTGCTCGGCCCGCTGGTTGTACAGATTGAGGTTAAAGTCGCCGACCATCGGATAGCCGAATGGGGCAAAGGTGCGCGCCGCCCCGATATGTGTCACGAGCAACCCGTCCAGCGCCAGCTCGCCGGTCTCCAGCAGATGACCGTATTGCTCCATATGCAGATCGGTCATCATCCGCGGCATGCCGAGCACAAGCTGTGTATCGCCCTTCTCGGCGGCCAACTGCTCGATATCCGCCTTCGTGAACGGCTGATCGGGCAGGAACACCTCGCCCGAGAGATAGACGACATCGACGCCTTCAGCGATCGACATCGACGCTTGCGCCTTGTTGTTCACTCGCACGGTCAACCGCGGTCGTCCCTCTGCAGGTCGCTCCACCGTCTGCAGCACATCGGCGACCTCGGCCACCTTGGCTGGCGTGAGCTCCCGCTCCGCCGTCGGCGTGCTGAACACCTTGCCCGTGCTGTAGAACACTCCGGTCCCCTCGTAGCGCCGGTTAATATTGTCCAGCCCCGGCTTGCCGAAGGCATAGGCTGTCGAGTAGTCCCGCTTCCGATGCTCATAGAGCTTGTCGGCGTCGTGGACGCGGTTGAAGCCGACCGGATCGGCCAGGTAGCGGTCGATCGCATCGCCGTACGCCTCGACGATCATTCGGACCGCCTCGACGTCGCGCATCCGTCCCTCCAGCTTGAACGACGTAATATTCGCCTCGATCAGCTCCGGGATATGCTCATACATATACATGTCTTTGGCTGCGAGCGGGTATTCGGTCGGATAGACCTCGCCGTCCTTTTTAATCCGGTACGCCCAGCGGCAAGGCTTCATGCAGCGGCCGCGGTTGCTGCTCATGCCGTACAGGAACGAGCTGGCCAGACAGTTGGCGCCATGTACCGAGCACATATCCCCATGGACGAAGTATTCCAGCTCCATCCCGGTCTTCAGATGCAACAGCTGCGCCGTCTTCAGATCCATCTCCCGGGATACGACGGTCCGGGTGACGCCGAGCTCCTGCAGCGCCAGCACCATGTCGGTGTTGTGGGCATTCATCATGACCGAGGCATGGATCGGCAGCCTCAGACCGAGCTCGCGAACGAACGAGACGACAGCAAAGTCCTGGACGATGATCGCGTCGACGCCGATCCGATCGAGATAGACGAGATAGTCGCCGAGCTGCTCCAGCTCCTGCGGACCGATCAGGTTGTTCACAGTCACATACACTTTTTTATCGAGGCTATGCGCCAGATCGACGGCCTCCTTGAGCTGTTCGCGGGACAGATTGTACCCTTTGCGGATCATCCGCATGTTGAACATCGAGCCACCCAAGTAGACGGCGTCGCAAGGCGCCTGTACGATTGTTTTGAAAATATCCAGCGTGCCCGCCGGGGCCAGCAGCTCGATCGGTTTTCCGTTCATCTCCCTTTTTTTCATAGCTGATCTCTCCTTTGCTGCGATGATACCTTCATTCTAAAGGATGCGCGCCGAAAACATTGTGAAAATAATCACATCTGAAGAAAGAATAAACCTCACCTTCAGCCGTCGACGTCCCAAGACAGAAAAAAGCGGCCAGCGCCGCGTTTTTGCACGCAGAGCTGACCGCTTGGATGACTAGAGGGTATAACTATGCTGTACGCTGTTGTAGGCTTCCGGCTGAGCGCTTAGTACTCTCCGCCAAAAAACAAGCCGATCTCGCGCTCCGCGCTCTCGGGGGAGTCGGCGCCATGGATCACATTGCTGTCTACGATCAGCCCGAAGTCGCCGCGGATCGTCCCGGGAGCCGCTTCGGCCGGATTGGTCTTGCCCATCAGCAAACGCGCATTGGCGACAGCCTTGTCGCCCTCCCAGATCATCGCCAGCACCGGACCGGAGGTGATGAAATCAATTAGCTCGCGGAAGAACTTCTTCTCCTTGTGCTCGCGATAATGCTCCTCCGCCATCGCTGTAGGGATGGTCATAAGCTTGATGTCCTTCAGCAGCAGTCCCTTCCTCTCGAAACGGCTGACGATCTCGCCCATCAATCCGCGCTGCACGCCATCTGGCTTCACCATGACAAATGTTCTTTCCATCGTAAACTCCCCTTCACCTGGTTAATTGGCATTTCTGAGCAAAGCTTTGTTCGGCAGATAATGCAGCGAACGAATGTAACGGATCGTCTGCGTCTTCACGCGCATGACGACCGAGTGCGTCTCCGCCCGCTGGTCGGGCAAGTAACGCACGCCGCCAAGAAACTCGCCCGGCGTCACCCCCGTCGCCGTAAAGATAACATCGCCGGTGCCGACCATATCATCCATCCGCAGCACGCGCCGCGGCTCCGTGATGCCCATCGCCACGCAACGGTCGAACTGCTCCTGATCCTCCGGCATGAGACGGCCCTGGATCTCGCCGCCTAGGCACTTGAGCGCTGCAGCCGCCAGCACGCCCTCCGGCGCGCCGCCCGATCCGACATACAGATCGATGCCGGTCTCGGGGAACGCCGGCGCCATAGCCCCCGCCACATCCCCGGCGGAGAGGAACTTGATGCGGACGCCTGCGTCGCGCAGATCCCGCACCAGCTCCGCGTGGCGCGGCCGATCCAGCAGTATCACGGTCAGATCGGAGAGCGGCTTGCTCAGCGCGAGCGCCGCCTTCTCCACGGTCGTGCGGATCGGATCGCGAATGCTGAGCTTGCCTGCGAGCGCCGGACCGACAGCCAGCTTCTCCATATACATGTCAGGCGCGTGCAGCAGCTGTCCTTGCGGCGCAATCGCCAGCACCGACATCGCATTGTTGAGCCCCATCGCGACGATCTCCGTACCCTCGAGCGGATCGACCGCGACATCGACCGCCGGTCCCTGAAGATTGCCTACCTGCTCGCCGATGTAGAGCATCGGCGCCTCGTCCATCTCGCCTTCGCCTATTACCACTGTTCCCTGAATCGTAATCGAATCAAACATCCGTCGCATCGCTTCGGTCGCCGCGCCATCCGCGCTATTCTTGTCGCCTCTGCCCATCCAGGGAGCCGCTGCCAAGGCAGCCAGCTCCGTCACCCGGACGAGCTCCAGCGCCAGTTCTCTCTCCATCCTGCTCCCCCCTATCGACCGGATTGCAGCGAGCGCTCGCGCTCGTGCATCCAGCTCGTGATGATGCCTGCCGTCTCCTCGATCGCACGGTCGGTCACATCGATGACCGGACAGCCGAGCCGCTGCATGACTGCTTCGGCATAGTCCAGCTCCTCGCGGATGCGCGCCTCCGAGGCGTAGCGCGAGACGGCAGGCAGGCCCATCGTACGCAGCCGTTCTGTGCGAATCTTGTGCATCTGTCTCAGCTCCATCGTAAGGCCGACGATCAGCCGCTCCGGCGAAGGCGTCAGCTCCGCAGGCGGCTTCACCTCCGGCATCAGCGGCAGGTTGGCGACCTTGATCCCCTTGTGTGCCAGATAGATGCTCAGCGGCGTCTTGGAGGTGCGAGATACTCCGATCAGCACCACCTCGGCCTGCAGCAGCCCGCGCGCATCCTTGCCATCGTCAAAGTTGACCGCGAACTCCACCGCATCGATCCGCTGATAATACGCATCGTCGAGCGTATGCAGCAGCCCCGGCTCGCGTCTCGGATAACCGTTGAAGGTATCGATATATGCCTGCATCATCGGTCCCATCACATCAACGATCCGCACGCCGCGCTGCTTCGCCTCCTCCTTCATCATCTCGCGCAGCTCCGGCTGCACCAGCGTGAAGGCGATGAAGCCGCCGGTATCTGCCGCCTCCTGAACGATCGAGACGATCTCCTCCTCAGTCCGGATCTGGCTATACCGTCGCAGCTGCACCTCTCCCGCCGCGAACTGGCGCATCGTCGCCCGCGCGACGGCCTCCGCCGTCTCGCCGACCGCATCCGAACAGACATAAATGTATCGCTGCTGCTTGGTCACTGCCTTGCCCCCTATTCCGTCGCTGTTACCAAATCCTTCAGAAGGTGAACGACATTCGTCTTCGTTACCCAGCCTACAGCCTCCGCGCCACGCTCCGCCTGCTCCAGAACCGGCAGACAGTCCAACTGATGGGCGATCATTTTGCGGATCGCTTCGGTGACCGGATCGTCGGGATGAACGGTGACAATATTCGGATAGCGGGTCATGACCATGCTGACCGGGATTGTCGCCGCACTGGCGTTGCCCAGCGTAACCTTCAGCAAATCCTTTGGCGTAACGATGCCCATAAATTGTTTTTGCTCGCCAACGATGAGCAGCGTGTTGGCATTCTCCGTAAACAACGCCACAACCGCATCATGGACGGACAAGCCTTCGCCGATACTGACCGGTATCCCCTGGACCTCGCGCACCTTCAACGACTTGAGGCCTTGAAGGGCAACATTGTCCTGCCGATAAGCGTTGCCCAGGAAGTAACCAACCTTGGGCTTGGCGTCCAGCAGTCCGAGCATGACCAGGAGCGACAGGTCAGAACGCAAGGTTGGTCTGCTGACGCCCAGCAGCTCGGCCAGCTGCTCGCCGGTAATCGGCGCGTGTTGCTTGACGATATCCATAATCTCCAACTGACGCGCTGACAGCTCGATGTCCCATCCCTCCTATATCCTACACACTTTTACGTGACCACACTGCATGAAACGTCGGATTCCTGATCTTTTTGGCATAATTAATGTATCACATATCTAAATGATGTACAACATATATCCTATTCATTCGTTTTACGTTGTTATTATCCTACACCTTCCATGTATCTCCTGCTGTGACGTTGGTCACTTGAACTGCCGAAAGTAGGAGGGGACGGGCAGTAAAAAGAGCCCTGCCAGGGCAATCCCGACAAGGCTCAAAATATGCGTTAGATCGTCGATTCGTTGGTCATCTCCAAAAACGTATCGATATCCCGGACCGCGAGCGATACGGCGCTCCGCCAAAAGTCCGGCTCCTCCAGAGAGACGCCCAGATGCTTGCAGGCCAGCTCCTCCACCGTCATCACGCCCGTATCCCGCAGCAGCAGCGCATAACGCTCCGCAAAGGCCGGCCCCTCCTCGAGCGCCCGCGCATAAATGCCGGTGCTGAACAGGTAGCCGAAGGTATACGGGAAGTTGTAGAACGGCACATCGGTCAGGTAGAAATGCAGCTTGGACGCCCAAAACGTCGGATGCACGCTCCCGAGCGCTCCGCCAAACGCCTCCTGCTGCGCCTCGCTCATCAGTTCATTGAGATCCTCCGCTGACAGCGTACCCTCGCTCCGTCGGGCATAGAATGCCTTCTCGAACTGAAAGCGGGCATAAATGTTCATAAAATAGGCTACCGTCCGCTGGATCTTGTCCTCGAGCAGCGCCAGCTTCTCCTGCGGGTCCTCCGCCAGCTGCATGGCCGAATCGGCGACGATCAGCTCGGCGAACGTCGATGCCGTCTCAGCGACATTCATCGCGTATTCCTGAGCCATCGGCGGCAAACCCTCCATCACATGCTGATGGTAAGCGTGCCCGAGCTCATGCGCCAAGGTCGCCACGTTGGAGGCGGTGCCAGAGTACGTCATGAAGATGCGCGTCTGTCCCGTCTTCGGAAACGAGGTGCAAAAGCCTCCTGGCCGCTTGCCCGGACGATCCTCCGCCTCGATCCAGCCCTCGCGAAAGGCCGTCTCCGAGAACTCGGCCAGCGCCGGGTCGAAGCTGCGGAATCGCTCTACGATAAACTGTGCGGCCTCGTCGTAAGAGATCGTCCGGCTCGCCTCGCCGATCGGCGCCTCGACATCATGCCAGTCGAGGCGTTCGAGCCCGAGCAGCTCAGCCTTGCGCTGCAGATAGCGCAGCAGCACCGGGCGACTCTCCTCGATCGCCGTCCACATCGCCGACAGCGCCGCCTCGCTCATCCGGTTCATCTGCAGCGGCTCCTGCAGCACCGACTCCCAGCCGCGACGCCGGTACAGCTGCAGCCGGAAGCCCGCCAGACGGTTAAGCGTCTCCGCGCACAGCGTCGACTGCTCGCCCCATACGCGCTCCCACTCCTCGAATGCGGCCGTCCGCACAGCGCGATTCGGATGGGAGAGCAGATTATGCATTTGTCCGGCTGACAGCTGCTGCGGCTCGCCCGCCTCGGGCGGCGATGCGAAGCGGGCGCCGGCGACGATCGTGTTGTACAGCTCGCCCCAGCCGTGATAGCCATCGACCGCCAGACTGCTGACGAGCGCCTCCTGGGCCGGCGGCAGCTTCAGCCGCGCCAGCTCGCGACGCTCCGTCAGATAGAAGGCCGCTCCGTCCAGCTCCGGCTGGCCGATCCAGGTCGACCATCGCTCGTCGGAGAGCGAGAGCAGCGCCTCGTCGAAGCTGGTCAACGCACGTCCCAGCTCGGCTGCCAGCGACTGCACCCGGTGCTGCAGACGGGACGCTTTCGTATCCGCCATCTGCTCGGCCATCAGACAAGAGACATACGACTCGGCCTCGCGGATCCGCTCGAGGATCGACTGCACCTTGGCCGTCCAACCGGACAATTGCGTCTCTGTAGCCGACTGTGACCCATCCGCTACCTCCGACGCCAGCGCCCCGATTTCAGCCGTCAACGCGTCCAGTTCGGCAGCGAACGCAGCTGAGTCCGAGCCTCCTGCAAAGAATACATCCAGATTCCACTGCATTGGCAGTTGCTTTTCCATCCTCATTCTCCTCCCTTTCGTCCCCATGCTCACGACGTATAGTCGCTATGTCGATTTGCGCATCTGCGGCAACCGGTGTATAACTAAACTATATCCTGGCCGGTTCGTCCCCGAACCGAGCCCCCTATCAGGAGGTATGTATCCCATGTCCAGACCGCTCCAAATCTCGGCCGATACTGCCGTCAAGCTGTCCAAGCAGCTCGGCGTGCCGATCGAGCATCTCATGCATATGCCGCGCCATATCCTGCTGCAGAAGATGGCGGAGTTAGCCGCCAAGGAAAACGCGGAAGCCGAATCGAAGGACTCATCTGAAACATGATCCCATTCGAGCGTTGTCTCCCCTATGACCAGGCGATGGGCGATCTGTTCCTGCCGGAATGCCCCTTCTGCGGGGAAGAGCAGGTGCTGCTGCCGATGAAGCCTCTCGAGCTGCCAGAGATCCGCGACGGACGCAAGCGATTGCTCGTATTCCCCTGCTGCCGCAACAAGGTCACGCTCCTCGATGCGGACAACGACTACCTGCTAACGGATACCGTCATTCGTCGGACAGGCGGCTGAGCCTTCGGGCTCCTGCCCGCCTGGCGATGCTGTGGCTACTGCGGCTACCGCCCGCCTGTCTGGCGATGACCGCTTCGCCTCCCACTGCCTTCTGTCTTGGCGATAGCCGCTTCACCTCACGCTACCGCCCGCCACTACAATGCCCGCTTCGCCTGCCTTCTACCGCCTGCCGTCGCGATGACCGCTTCGCCTTTCGCTCCCGCCCGTCACTGCGATTGCTGCATCTCCTCCGGCATCTCCAGCTTCTTGGCCAGCATGTCCTCCCGAAGCAGCTGCCACTGCTCGCGCGACGCCCGGATCATCGCGGCATCGACGATCTTTTTGTTATGGATGACCCGCGAGAACCACTTGACTGACTCATACGGCTGATCCAGACGCCGATGCAGCTCGCCGATCAGATACATCAGCCTGGCGTTGTTCACCGAGACGCCCTCCACCTCGTATACCCGTACATAAGACTCCAGCGCATAACGGAGGAAGCGCAGCTCCTGCTCGCTCTGCTCGCGGTAGCGATACAGCCAGGCGAGATGATGGAGCAGCCCGGCGATGATGCGCTCCTTGTCGCGGACCGTCTGCGCACACAGCAGCGCCAGCTTGTAACTCTCCAGCGCCTGCTCCCAGCTGCGCTCGCCGCCATAGTCGCGGGAGGTCCAGCCGCTGCCGAGCTTCTCCCGATAGAGACGCTTCTGCGCCTCGTTCAGCACAGCGATCGAGTTTTCCGTGGAGGCGAAGCCGCATGCAGGACAGACCCGGACGACGTAGTAATCCGGATTATGCCCTTCCTTGTAGTAAGCGCAAAAATCGCTGTCGGTGCGGAGCGCCTTCTTGAAGCTCTGACGCACCCGGGACGTCTCGAACGTCCGCTCGCAGCAGATGCACTGAATCTTGATGGTGTACAGCGGCTCCAGCACTTAATCATCCTCCTCTTCGGTATTGATGAAGTGGAAGGCCGGTCCCGACAGACGCTCCAGCACGATCTCGCGCAGTTCGGCCTCGATCCCGACCTCCTCGAGCGCCCGCCGCATACAGTCCAGCCAGGCCAGCGCGCGTTCGCGATTGATCGGGAACGGCATATGGCGCGCCCGCATCATCGGATGGCCGTACTCGTCCGAGTAACGCATCGGTCCGCCAAAAAACTGCGTCAGGAACAACGTCTGCTTATCCATCACCGGCGTGATATCCTCCGGGAACAGCGGTCCGAGGAGCGGATGCGCCTGCACCTTTGGATAAAAGGCTTCGACGATTGCCCGGATGCCCGCCTCTTCTCCGACCGCTTCGTATATCGTTTGTTTGATGTTCATCTCGTGTCAGATCCCCAATGCTATTCATTACAGTCGCCACCTTCCGGCGCCTGCGAGTGAGACTATTATACCATACCGTCCGATGCCAAGATACCGAAGACACAGATCGTCGCACGCCAAAAACACACAGCCTGCATCATCCATAGAAGTGACGCTGTGTGTGAACTTACGATATGAACTTAAAGCCCGGACGACAACCGCTCTAGTAACTGCTCCATTCCTCTTCTCCCGAGGCGGGCTGCGACTGGCGGATCACAAAAGCAAACAGGCAAGCCAGCAGGCCGACGACAAAAGCCATCTGCATCCCTCCATCTGTTCGTGATAGTTCTATTGTAGCATACCCTTTTTTAAAAATCAGTCTTTTTTTGCAAGCGTTTTCTATAATTTTGATACCAATTGTTGCTTAAGGAGGTGATGTTTGTCCAAGGCTTGGCATATATCTAAGCTAATCAGGTTGTCCGGATAGATCATCGATAGCCGCGAGGGAGGGATATGCTGTGCTGCGACGATTGGTCCATCCCGCCCTATGGTCCGCCTTGCTGGCCTGCTCGCTGACGCTGCTGCTAGCCCTCTACCCTGAGGCTGCGCTGTCCGCTTCGATCCGCGGCATCGCCATCTGGTGGGAGGTGCTGTTCCCGTCTCTGTTTACGTTTTTTGTGCTCTCCGAGATTTTGCTCGGCTTTGGTGTCGTCCATTTTTTCGGGACACTGCTCGATCCGCTCATGCGCCCGGTGTTCCGCATCCCTGGCATTGGCGGCTTCGTCATGACGATGGGCTTCGTCGCCGGCTACCCGGTCGGGGCGCGTCTCACCTCGCAGCTGCGTGAGCAGGGTCTGGTCAATCGCAGCGAAGGCGAGCGGCTCGTCGCCTTCACCACCTCGTCCGATCCGATCTTCCTCATCGGCGCCGTCTCGGTCGGCTTCTTCCATAATGTCGCGGTTGCGCCGCTGCTGGCGTCCGCCCACTACGGCTCGGCGATGCTGGTCGGCATCCTCATGCGCTTCCACGATCGCCACGTCCCCGCTACGCCTGCGCCTGCCGATCAACCGGAGCGCGGCCAGACTCGTCGGCTGCAGGCTTCGCTGATCGCGATGCACAAGGCGCGATTGGCAGACGGGCGAACGTTCGGCACGCTGCTGCAGGATGCGATCCAGTCGAGCCTGCGGCTCATGTTCGTCGTCGGCGGCCTTGTCGTTTTCTTCTCGGTCATGATGGAGGTGCTCAGTCAGGTCGGGGCGATCCCCCGGCTCGCCGCTTCGATCGAAGCGCTCATGCGGCTATTTGGCCTCCCTTCCGTCCTCTCGGGGGCCATCGTCAGCGGCCTCTTCGAGGTGACGCTGGGAGCGCGCGAGGCCGGGATGGCTGGCGGCGCGCTGCTGCATCAGCTGGCGATCGCAGCCTGGGTGCTGTCGTGGGGGGGCTTGTCGGTCCATGCCCAGATCGCCAGTCTGATCAGCCGCACCGGGATGCGCTACGGACCGTTTCTCGTTGCTCGCCTGTTGCACAGCATCCTTGCAGTCCTCCTGGTCTATATGCTGTGGGGCTGGTTGGGGCCCGTGTGACATTGTGTTTCGGGGCAATTTCGGCTATCATTCAGGGTAGATCAAGACGAGGAAGGGGCCGTTATTGTTGAGATATGCTGTACTGGACCGAGGGGACTCGCTCTCCCAGGGTCTCGCGGAGAAACTACACCGACTGGCGGCGGACAAAGGATTCACACACGATCAGGACGAGCCCGAGATCGTCATCTCGATCGGCGGGGACGGCACATTGCTTCAAGCGTTCCACAGCTTTTTGCACAAGCTGCAACATGTATCCTTCATCGGCGTACATACCGGCCATCTTGGCTTTTACGCAGACTGGCAAGCCCATGAGCTCGAGGACCTGGTCGAACGGATGGCCACAGCCGAGCCATTCCTGGTACGCTATCCGCTTGCCAAGATTGAGCTGGAGACGGCGGAGGGCAAGACCGAGTATCTGGCGCTTAACGAATTCACCCTCAAGGGCGTCAACGCGACCCTGGTCGCACAGATTAATGTCAACGACGAGCTCTTCGAGATGTTCCGCGGCGACGGCATCGTCATCTCGACGCCGACCGGCAGCACCGCGTACAACAAAAGCGTCGGCGGCGCTGTCCTGCATCCATCGATCCCGTCGCTGCAGATCGCCGAGATCGCATCGATCAATAACCGCGTCTACCGGACGCTTGGCTCCTCGATCGTGCTGCCAGAGCATCATCATGTCGACATCATCTCCAAGAAGGAGCAGCGTCTGTTGCTCGCGATCGATCATATCAATATAGAGAGGGAGGACATCCACGCCATCCGTTGCAGCGTCTCCGATCAGCGGATCCGATTCGCCCGCTATCGTCCGTTTCCATTCTGGAACCGGGTGCGCGAGGCATTCCTTGGCTACGATGTACGATAGATGAAAGAACTGCGCATGTATCTGAAGTTCGTCAAGCCCTACAAGGGGCTTGTCGCGCTCACGCTCGCGATCGGCATGATCAAGTTCGCGATCCCGCTCCTGCTGCCCTTGTTCCTGAAATATGTCATCGACGATATCCTGATGGCCGACAAGCCCGCCGCCGATCAGATCAGCCAACTGCTGACGGTGATCGGGCTTGCTTTTGTCCTGTTCATCATCGTCCGTTATCCGATCGAATATTACCGTCAATACTATGCCCAGCTGACGACGAGCAAGATCCTGTTCGATCTTCGCAACAAGCTGTACGCGCACTTGCAAAAGCTGTCGCTGCGCTTCTATCAGAGCCGCAAGAGCGGCGAGATCATCTCCCGTATGGTCAACGACGCCGAGCAGACCAAGGCGATTGTAGAGACGGGGCTAATGAATGTGTGGCTGGACATTTTCACGCTGACGATTGCGATCATCATCATGGCTACCATGAACGTGCCGCTGACGCTGGTCGCCATCCTCGTGCTGCCCTTCTACGGCTATGCCGTCAAAAAGCTCTACAAGCGACTGCGAGACTACTCGCGCAATCGCTCGGCTGCGCTCGCCGATATGCAAGGCTATCTCAATGAGCATGTGAACGGCATCCCGGTCGTCAAGAGCTTCACGCTGGAGAGCTATGAGCAGGAGCAGTTCGGCGAGAAAAACGGCCACTTCCTGAGTCGGGCGATCGCGCTCACCAAGTGGAATGCCTTGACGACGGGCATCATCAATACGCTGACCGAGCTGTCTCCGCTGCTGGTGCTCGCTTACGGAGGCTACCTTGTCATCACGCGGGACCTGTCGCTCGGCGAGTTCGTTGCCTTTTACGGCTATCTCGATCGACTGTATACGCCGCTGCGGCGGCTGGTCAACGCCTCGACGACGCTCACCCAGGCCTCGGCCTCGCTGGAGCGCGTCATGGAGCTGCTCGCCGAGCCGGCCGATGTGACCGACGCGCCCGATGCGCGGGAGCTGACCGATGTGCGAGGAGCGGTCGAGCTGACGAACGTATCGTTCCGCTATCGCGACGACAACGACTGGGTACTGCGCGACGTCAGTCTGCGCATCGCCCCGGGCGAAACCGTGGCGCTGGTCGGGATGAGCGGCGGCGGCAAATCGACGCTGATCAGCCTGTTGCCGCGCTTCTATGACGTGCAGGAGGGAGAGATCCGCATCGACGGCCACGAGCTGCGCCAGCTGACGATCCGCAGTCTGCGCGCGCAGATCGGCATGGTGCTGCAGGACAACATCCTGTTCAGCGGCAGCGTCCGGGAGAATATCCTGCTCGGCAACCCTGGCGCAACCGAAGCGCAGATGCGCGAAGCGGCGCGGCGCGCCAACGCGGAAGCGTTCATCGCATCGCTGCCGGAGGGCTACGACACCGAGATCGGCGAGCGCGGCGTCAAGCTCTCGGGCGGCCAGAAGCAGCGGATCGCGATCGCCCGCGTCTTCCTCAAGGACCCGGCGATCCTCATCCTCGACGAGGCCACCTCGGCGCTCGACCTCGAGTCCGAGCAACTGATCCAGACGGCGCTCAAGGAGCTGGCCGCCGACCGGACGACGATCATCGTCGCCCACCGCCTCTCGACGATCACCCACGCCGACCAGATCATCGTCATGGAGCACGGCGCCATCGTCGAGCAGGGCAAGCATGACGAGCTGATGCAGCGCGATGGCGCCTACGCACGACTGTACAACGTGCAGCATCTGTAGACGGGGCGGGCATGCTATAGAGGAACAAAGGTGCACTAGAGCTGCAGAGCTGAGACGAAGACGCTCCGCGCATGCGCATCCTTGCACAAAAAATGGTGATTCAGAGGGGAGCCTCGGAATCACCATTTTTGTATTGCCTACGCTTAGGATTTGCTTTGTCCGGTCCGCGCTTCTTGTGCTTGTCCGTCTTTTTTCTTGTCTTCCTGTGGCTTGTCCGCGCCGCCTCTCGCTTCGCGAGACTTAGGCTCCTGAGGCTTGCCGCCGCCGCTCTGCAGCGATTGCTGACTTGGACGACCCTCGTGACCTGGGCGGTCTTCGCTGCGTGCTGAGCCAGAGGTCATCGCACCAGCCGACTTGTGCTCCTGGTTGCGTGCTCCGCCCTGGTGTCCGCCGCCTTGGCCTCCTGGTCTGCCGTCGCCCTGTCTGGATCCAGCAGGATGTGCAGACGAAGACTTGCCCTCATTCGTCCGAGCTTCCTGAGACCGGCCCTCCTGGGCACGTCCCTCAGACGCTCGGCCTTCTTGAGCTCGGCCCTCTGGGTTACGTCCCTCAGACGCTCGGCCTTCTTGAACCCGGCCCTCTTGGGACCGACCTTCCTGCCCACGACCCTCTTGGCCTCTTCCTTCTTGCGTTCGGCCTTCCTGGCGTTTGCCGTCAGCCGGTCTGCCTTCCTGGCTCTTCGCTTCATGCGCTCGGCCGCTGTCGTGGCCTCTGGCCTCAGAGGCTCTGCCTTCATGCCCCTTGCCTTCGGCGTTACGCGGCTTGCCGCTCGAGCGAGAGCCCCGGTTGCGGGACTTGTAAGGTCGCTGCCGTGGTCCGGAGCCGCCTTGACCTTGCTGTCCTTGTTGGGCTTGCTGACCTTGCGGCGCGCCCTGGCCGCCCGTCGCTGCGACAGGCTCCGCTACTGCCGCGATAACCGCAGCCGGCGGAGCGTGACGTTCGGACATTCCCGGCTCGGATAGCTCGATCACCTCGCTCTCGTCCGAGTCGCCGCCCTCCTTGCCCGGATCGTTCTTTTTGGAGGTCCCCGTCTTCAGCAGCACGAAGTACGGGCAGCCGAAGTTGCAATATTCGCTTATATAGTCGGACATAAACGTGAAGCTCGTGTCCTTGGTCGCCTTGGGATGACTATCGCGGTAAAAGCCTTTGAGCCGCAGCTGGCCATAGCCCCAGTCGCCGATAATATAATCGTAGCGCTCCAACACATCGCTGTATCGGTTGCGAAACGCTTCCGCATTCCAGGCGGTCTTGTATTCATGCACCAGCTCGAATGTACGTCCTCCGATATGAATCAAAGCCTATCCACACTCCTTCTACGAATCCATCCGGCCATGCGGAGCGGCTTCATGCTCTGGCTGTCGACTGCGCCTGCTCCGCCGATTTGACTTGCTCATGGGCATGATAGGAGCTGCGTACCATCGGTCCGGACTCGACGTGGCTGAAGCCCCGGGCCAGTCCTTCCTCCTTCAGCTTGGCAAACTCGTCCGGATGCACGTAACGCTCGATCGCCAAATGGTTCGGCGTCGGCTGCAAGTATTGGCCCAAAGTCAGGATGTTGCAGTCCACGGCGCGCAGATCGTCCATCGCCTGCAGGATCTCGTCATATTCCTCGCCGACGCCAAGCATGATGCTCGACTTGGTCGGGATCTTCGGCTGCATCTCCTTGGCGCGGCGGATCAGCTCCAGCGAGCGATGATACTTCGCCTTGGCGCGCACGCGATCGGAGAGCCGCTCAACCGTCTCGATATTATGATTGAGGATGTCCGGCTTCGCATCCATCACGACCTGCAGCGCATCCTTGTTCCCCATGAAGTCGGGGATCAGCACCTCGACGCTGCAGAGCGGCAGCTTGCGACGGATCGCCTTGATCGTCTCGGCGAAGATCATCGCCCCGCCATCCGCCAGATCGTCGCGCGCGACCGAGGTCACGACACAGTGCTGCAAGCCCATCTGCACAGCAGCGTCGGCGACGCGCTCCGGCTCCTGCAGATCAAGCTCGGTCGGCAGCCCGGTATTAACCGCGCAGAAGCGGCATGCCCGCGTGCAGATATCGCCCAGGATCATAAAGGTGGCCGTACGGTTCGCCCAGCATTCGTAAATATTCGGACAACGCGCTTCCTCGCACACGGTGTGCAACGTTTTGGAGCGCATCATGTCCTTGATTTCCTTATAATTGCCGTCGGTCGTCAGCTTGATCCGCAGCCATTCCGGCTTGGGCAGCTTTTCACGTTGTTTCGTGCACATGGGAGCATTACCTGCCTTATTTGTATTCGACGACGCCGCATGGCGTCCGTTTGTGGGGTATTCCAATCGTCACATCTCATCTATTATAACATGAATCGGATAAAAACCAATGATTTGAAGATCATAACGTATAGACGAAATCCCGCATGCTTGCGGGACAATCCCGATCAGGAGGTGCTTATCCTTGAGGCAATGGAATACGTCCGGCCGCCGAATCGCCGCTGCGGCGCTAACCCTCTCTCTGCTGACGACATGCGCGGCGAATGGAGCTTGGGCGGCAGCCCCGGACGAGCGGGATCAGCTGTCCGCACTCATCGCAGTCCCGTCCGCAACCGTGGGTATCCCGTTCGCAGCCGCAGCGGCCCTCTCTGCCACAGCTGAGCAATATTCGAGGGGGATGGCGGAAACTGCGCTCACAATTAAAAACGAAGCGCAGGCGGCACCTTCTGCCAAAGAAACGCCTGCGGTCAACCAGGACCGCAATCAGCTATTCGCTCAACGTCGCAGCCTGTTCGAGCGGATGAGCGCGCTGACGACGATTCCATGGTATTACTTCGCCGCGATCGATCAGTACGAGCGCACGCTCAACAAAGCTCTCCCGAAGAAACGGACCGCCAGCGGCCAGCTCCTGGCCATCTATATCCCGCCGGAGGAATGGGCTGGAGCGCTTAACCCCAATCCCGACGACGAGGCGCTGACGGGCATCGCCATGTTCGGCGGCATCGGCCGCGACGGCAATGGCGACGGCAAGGCGAGCCGGGCCGACGATGACGACCTGCTCTACACGATCGCCAGCTATGTGTTGAAGTCGGGGACAAGCGAGGAGGACTTCGGCATCGGCTTGTGGGACTACTATCATAATACACGCGCGGTCCAGCGCATCACCCAGTTCGCCAAGGTGTACCAGACCTTGGGCAAGCTCGATCTGTTCGAGCATGCCTTCCCCGTCCCTGTCGGCACTCGCTACTCCTACCGCAGCACCTGGGGCACGGGACGGAGCTGGGGCGGCTACCGCATCCACGAGGGCACCGACATCTTCGCCGATTACGGGCTGCCGGTGCGCAGCACCTGCTACGGCATCGTCGAGATCAAGGGCTGGAATCCCTATGGCGGCTGGCGCATCGGGATCCGCGATCTGGACAATGTCTATCATTACTACGCGCATCTGTCGGGCTACGACAAGACGGTCAAGGTCGGCGATGTCGTCACCCCCGGCCAGGTGCTGGGCTGGGTCGGCAGCTCGGGCTACGGCAAGCCGGGCACCCAGGGCAAGTTCCCGCCGCATCTGCACTACGGTCTGTACCGCGACCGCGGGCTCGTCGAGTGGGCATTTGACCCGTATCCGTCGCTGCGCGCCTGGGAGCAGAGCGACCGCAAAAAGAAAAAGGGAAGCGGCTAACGCGCCGTTTCCCTTCTTCTTTTTTTGCTGTAGCTATAGCTACATTGCAGCTGCCCTCAAAAGGCCGAAGAGGCACGGAATCGTTAGAACGATCCCGTGACCGCAGGCTTTGTTTTGAGGGCAGCCTGATTTAAGGACCCGCGGTGAACTTAACGACCTTCACTTCCTCCGGCTCCAAGCTGATCGTGAATTGCCCGCCTGCAAAGGACACAGGCGCGCCGGCCGTGATCTCCTCCGCGCTCGCCGCCGAGCCGAGGCCTGCGGCTGGAGCGTCAAAGGCAATCGTCGCGGAAACCGCCGTCGTTCCTTGATTCATCAAGGTCAGATACACCTCGTCGTCTTCGCCGTAGCGCTCCATCGCGATGGAGGGAGAGGAGGCGCTGGCAAGGGTTAACGGCTCCCAGCCCGCCTCGGCGACAGCCTTAACCAGCGGTATATAATGAAGGAACAGCGAACGGTCGCGGTCGTAGAAGGCCGCATTTTTCCAATAATTCGTCGCATTGTCCGCCGTCGCGCTGAAGGCGCTCGGGAAGATGCCGTAGAACAGCAGCTTTTCCATATAACGCTCCATATACGCGTGGCCGAACTTGCTGAAATCGGTATTTTGCAGCATCAGGTACGGCTTGGCGCCCGACAGCGTCCTGTACTTGCTGAGCGTCTCGTCCGTATCGGGATTGAAGCTGTCTCCGGCGCCAAGCCAGTTGCGTTCGTTGCCCATCGCATCCAGCCACGGCATGTACATCGAGTACGCATGCGGCGTGCCGTTGGCCATCAGCAGCCGTCCGTCGCCATGCAGCTCGTCGGCGAGACGTACTGTCGCTTCCCAGCTCGAGAAGGCCCGATGAATCGCCGGACGCTTCGTCACCTTGGAGAAGACGAGCGGCGCGATCGCATATTCGAAGTGATCCCGGTTATAGTTGAGCGTATAAGGCCAGCCGTCCAAGGTGTCCAGATACTCTCCGTCCGGCTTCGGTCCGCTCGTATTATACCGCGCATCCATCTTGTCCGCGCTGAAGTACATCTCATATCCGTTGGAGTCGCCCGGCAGGTCAGGATTGGCGTTGATCATCCAGAGCGCGCCTACATTCCACGGCGTATCGAGCCATTGCAGATACGGATCGCCGGCAGGATTGCGCATCGCCGCCGCTTGCGCCATCTGCGCCTTCTCCTCACCCTGCAGGGCAGCCGCATCGCGGGCGCTCTCCGCCGTCGCTACCGTCTTGGGCAGCTGCGGGTCGATGCTCTGCCACCAGGAGGACAGCTCCTGGTAGTGGAAGACGAGGATGTCGTTGGCATTGGCGTAAGCCGTGTCTACCGGATCGTCGTCGCCCTCCTTGAAGCGGAAGCCGAAGTCTGCATTGTTCGGGATGTCGGATATCGAGGCAAACGGCATCCAGATGCCCTGCTCCGGTATTCGCACCTCGTAAAACTCCGGGAACAAGTCCATATACTTGTCAAAGGCTCCACGGAATCCTTGCGTCCCGTCAAACCCGTAGAGGACGAAGCCGAAGTCGGCTGCCGAAGGGAAGTTCGCCGTATCCGGCGCCAGTCCCAGCTCAAATGTGATCAATAGCTGCTTGGTGCTGCCATTGTAATCGAGTCGATAATGCGTCGGCTTGCTGTAATCTACGCCCAGCGACAGACCTGCGCCCGATGCGGGATCGTAGATCGCAGAGATGGGATAGATCGATAACGGGCCCGTCTCGAAGTCGGGAATCTGGCTATTGCTGTAGACGTGACCCGCCGCTCCCGTCTGGATCGTCCGCTCGCCCCGCACATAGTCGCCCCACTTCCAGCCGTCCGCATCGACCGGCAGCGCGAAGGTCAAGGTGACCGCCCGGTCGTCGCCGCTCAGGTCCGACAGTTGACCGGATACCTTGATCCCTTCTGGCAACACTTCGAAATCGGCTTCGATCTCCAGGTCGAGCGCATCTGCCGTGCCTGCGAACGAGTCGAGGCCAGTGCTGCCCGACGAACGATCGAAGGCGTAGACGTCGGAGTCCGACTCGTGGTCGCGGACCAGGAAGCCTGATGCGATCCCGGCCGCAGCCAGCTCCTCGCCATCCCATGCCAGCGAGGAGACGCCGCGCTCGCCGAGCGACAGCGTCAGGCCATCGGTCGTCTCCAGCGTCGTATAGGCCGCTCCCGCCTGATACGGCTGCGGCGACACCAGCGCGTCCTCGAACACCGCGGCCTCGGTCGTGATCTCCTTGACGGAGAAGTCGTCGAACCAGACCTCGCCCCGATGGCCGTCCCTGAAGATGCCGTAGACTGTCACCGTCTGGACCGGCTTCTGCGGCTGGAAGTAGAGCTGACCCCGAGTCCAGTCATGCGTGCCCGTCGCGAATGGCGCAGTCAAGGCAAACTGGCTTGTGCCGTCCGTATAGAATACGTCCATGTACAAGGCGTAGCCCCGATCGATATCTCCGGTCACATTGGCCGCCTTGCTCCAGCCGCTGAAGACGATCAGCTTGGGCGCGCTCTGGTTTACCTGGAGCGTCTGATAAATGCCGGAGGCATCATTGCTTGCAGCATTGCTCAGCTTGACGCCGCGGCTGCCGCCACGGCCGCCGGTCGCTTCGATCGTGTAGCCGTTGCCGTAGGAGCCCCAGCCCTCGATCGTCGTGCCCGCTACATTTTGCAGCGTCGGGTTCGCCAGACGCTCCGTGCCCGTAGAAGTCACATCCTGTCTGGTCATGACCGCCCCTCCGCTTGGAGAGGCCGGCAGCTCCTCGAGAGACAGATTGTCGAACCAGACCGTACCGCTGCGACCGTTGAACAACGCATAGACCGTCACTGACTTGACCGGCTTGGCCGGCGTGATATAGAGCTGCTGAGGCTGCCAGTCATGCGTGCCGCTCTCGAAGGCTGCGTACAAGCCCCACTGCTGGGTATTGTCGGCATACGTGATATCGGCATAGAGGGCGTAAGAGGAGCCCGGCGCGTCGCTGACCGCATCGGACTTGCTCCAGCCCCGGATGAGCAAGGGCTGGACGGTCGTGCGGTTGAGCGTCGCCGTCCGATAGATGCCATGCTCCGAGCTTGTCCCCGAGCTGCTCATCTTGACCGCGCCGCTGCCGCCCCTGCCTTCGCCCGGAGCGACCGTATACCCGCTCTGCCAGGAGCCCCAGCCGGCGATCTGACCGCTGGCGACGGTCTCGAATGCACCGTTCGGCAGCAGATCGGCCGGCAGCTCCTCGACGGACAGATCGTCAAACCACACCTTGCCCGTCTTGTTGCGGAACAGCGCGTAGACCGCAACCGCCTTGACCGGCTTCTCCGGATCGATGTAGAATACCGCCTGCTCCCAATCATGCGTGCCGGTCTGGAAAGCCTTGGCCTCGCCATAAAGATGCGTGTCGTCGGCATAGGTCAGATCGACCCATAAGGAATAATCGGTCGACACATTGCCGCTGACGCTGTCGGACTTGCTCCAGCCGCTCACCTTGAGCGGCCGGGTCTCGCTCCGATTGAGCTCGACATACTGATAAGCGCCGCACTCGCCTGCCGTCGTCAGCTCGCAGGCGAGCGAACGGCTGCCCGTGCGGGCCACGGCGGCATCCACCGTATAGCCGGCATACCAGCTCAGCCAACCGACTGCCCCCGTGCCGCTTACGGTTTCGGCGCTGCCGTTCGCGATCAGCTGCACCCCGTCATGGGGATGCTCAGGTTCCATGTAGTAAGCCGCTGTCGGGGAATAAGGATAGACGATGAATCCGAATACGAGAAGCGCGCACAGCAGCGTCGATGCCAAACTCCGAATTCGATGGTTCACACTCAAGCCTCCTTAGTAGGTCAACGTAATACATTCCTCTGCCCTTAAGACAACCTCGTCAGCCAGTATCGCTCTGCCGTCCGCTACACGGCACCGCATCCCCCCTTTGCCGAAGTCTACGTTTGCCTGTGAGAGATGCGCCAGCCGCTGGCTGCGGATCGACCTTAGCCGCAGCTTGCCGCCCAGCACCTCCAGCCTCAGCATCCCCTCCGTTAGCTCTACCGTACCCCAGGCGCGACCCGCCGCCCACAAGGTGCGGAATGGCTCCGACGCCTCCGTTGCCGGCGAGAAGGCGATGTCCGCATCATCCATGTCGAACGCGAAGCCGCTCATCGCCAGCAGCAGCGCATAGGAAGACATCGCTCTGGCGTAATGGCTGCCGCATTCGAACTCGCTCCACGGGTTGCGGCGCTCGCCGTCGTAACGCGCCCTCACCGCCTCGACGATCGCCAGCCCTTGCTCCACCAGCCCCTCGTAGATCATGTGGCTCGCCGCCTGATACTCAAAGCCCGTCATGCACTCATCGGCATAAGGAACCGGCACGAGCGGCCGCCCGCCATGCGGCCAGGTGCAGACCAGCAGCCCCCGCTCGTCGTTGAGCGCATAGACCCGGTTCGCATTGGCATGCTCCCGCATCGACCGGAAGTTATAGCGGTACAGACTCTCCAGCGCGCTTCGCACATGCGCAGGCTCGAATATTTCGCCCAGACCTGCCACCCGCGCATGCCACTGGCCGATTACTTGATCGATATGGCAGCCGCCGCCGATCTGATATTTGACCTCGCCGATCTCGGGGTCGACCGGGAGCGCAGGATCTCGCAGATCGATCTGCTGCTCGTAGTACTCGCCGTTGAACAGATGCGTATCGATCCAGCTCCTCCCCTGGCGGTACAACGCCTCGTAGCGATCGGCGTCCACATCGCCGAGCGCCCTTGCCATACGAGCCGCCGCCGCCAGTGCGGCCTGGTAATACCCATTGAGATACGCATTGGGGCCATACAGCTCCACATCCAGCGTGTGATGCTGAGCGCCCTCCAGGACGCCGTCCTGATCGCGGTCCCAGCCGTGCTCGTTGGTCGGGGCCCAGGCATAGGCGAGCGCTTTTTTGACGGCGGGCCATAGCCCGGCCAGCCACGCCGTGTCCCCGCAGAGCCGCCATTCCCGATAGGTGCGCACGATCGCTCCCATCTGACCGTCGACTGCCGCATGATAATCCGATCTCTCGCGTCCCAGAGGCAGCATCGTCCGGAACGCCATTTTGCCGTTCGGATATTGGTTGACGGCATAGTCGAGCTGGCGCATCGAGCGGGCCAACGCAGGGAACAGGAAGGCGGTCGCCTGCTCGTAATTCCACACATGCGTGCAGGAGCCCTCGCAGGAGCCTTCATCGGTGTGGCAGCCCTCGAAGCCGTACAAGGACCCATCGGTCAGACGCAGCACCGTCGGCGACTTCAAGGTCGACAGATTGGCAGATACCGCCTCGAGCACAGCCGGCGGCAAGGTCGACCCGAACAGCGCCTTGCGGAAGGCCATCGTCCCCCGCAGCAGCCGTCCATAGTGGGCATGCGCATAGGCAGCCGTCTCTCGAGAGCTGTCGAATACGGTCGCGTAGTAGTTTTTCCATTGCCGCTCCAGCGGGCTATCGGCAGGCAGCGGGTTCCAGTCATTGACCACCCACGGGAAATGCCAGCTCAGGTAAAACCGAAACTCCGCCCGCTCGCCCGGCTGGAGCGTACGATGCCCAACGACGCTGCAGGTGTCGTAGTTTTGTTCGACGACGCGATAAGCGTCGAGGTCTCGGGGCTCCGCATACTGCCGCTGCGGCAAGCGGCCGGGCCGGGTAAACTCCTGCCAGAACATCGTAATGTTGTCGAACCATTCGCCCCGATACCAGTAGGTCTGCAAGGAGGCGTCGGCCGCGTCGGTCGCCAGCGTCAGCTCGCCGAAGTCCGGGTCGGTCGCAGGCAGCGCAGCCGTCGACAGCGTCACCCCCTTGAGCCCGGCCTCCTCGAAGCTGGCATTAACCGAGCCCTTGGCGAACGGATTGGACAGGCAGCCGGCGAGCGAGACGTCCAGCTCCTCCTCCGAGCGGTTCTCCACCTCATAGACGAATAGCGCCAGCGGCAGCGAAGAGTCTGCCTCGTTAAGCGGGATCAACGGATTAAAGGCGGTCAGCTTGACAGCCAAGGGCAAGCCATCTTCATGAAACTCCAGCTCGGCAATCGGGTATTCGCCCCGGAATGACGATTCGCGAAAGTGGGGGAAGCCGGCCATCTGTCCGCGCCGGGGACCAAAGCCGTAGCCCTCGAATCTGCCCCGGCCCTCTCCCGTATAAGGCGGCTGCTTGTCGCCCTGGACGACTCGGGCCATCACCGTGCGGCCCTCTCGCTCCGCCTTCACTGCAAAAAACGAAAATCCGTTCAGACTGAACTTGGCCGGACGGTTGCGAATCTGCCAATCGATCAGCCCGCCGTTGCCCGACAGCCCGATGCTGCCGGTGCCGATGCCGCCGAGCGGAAAAGATATCTCCGCCGTATTGGCCCCTGTGTAGACGAATCCTTGCTTCACCTGTAGCCCTCCTTGGTTAGCCCTTGAGCGCGCCGGCCGTCATGCCAGCGATGATGTACCGTTGCAATAGCAGATAGAACAGCAGCAGCGGCGCAATCGAAAGAAACAGCATCGGGAACAGGCTGGTCCAGTCGACCGAGAACTGCCCGATATTGCGGAAAACCTCAAGCAGCAGCACGCCCTTGTCTCTCGACTGCAGGAACAGCAGCGGCGTAATAAAATCGTTCCAGGTCGCCAGCACGTTCAGTATCGTCACGGTCGCAATGACCGGCGTCAACAGCGGCAGCGTGACCGCAACAAAGGTCCGGAACACCGAGCAGCCATCGATGGTCGCCGCCTCCTCCAGCTCGATCGGCACCGTCGATTCGATAAATCCCTTGAGCAGGAAGATCGAAAATGGCAAGCCGTAGGCGATTTCAATAAAGATGACGCCGGTGAGCGTGTTCATCAGCCCCATCTCCGAGATGAGCCGGAACAAGGACAAGATGCCCATCTGATACGGCACCATCATCCCGGCTAGGAACAGGCCGAAGACTGCCCGGGAATATAACCGACGTCGACGCGCCAACGTATACGCCGCCAGCGAGGCGCACGCGACAATGCCGGTGACGGCGCCTGCGCTGATCAGCAGGTTGTTCCAGAGCGCCCGTCCGTAGTGCATCGTCCGGATGGCGTCCGCATACTTGCTCAGCGACCAGCTCTCCGGCCAGCCGAGCGGAGCCAGCAGCGCCTGCTCCGGCGTCTTGAAGGTTGTCACGAACAAGTAATAGATCGGGAGGATGAAGATCGCCGCGACGATCCACATCGCCAGCTCGCCCGACACGAGGCCGAATCGCCGCCTCAAGCTGCGTCCACGTAGCTGCTCCATTTAGCGCGCCCCCCAAAACCGAACGAGTCTGAGCTGCGCATACGTGATGAGACCGACGATCCCGACGAACAGCACGCCAAATGCCGAGCCAAAAGCATAGAACCCTTCGCCAAGCCCCTTCTTAACCATCAACGAAACGATCGTCTCCGTCGCATGTCCGGGACCGCCGGAGGTGAGGGAGTAAATAATATCAAACACTTTGAGACCGCTGATCATCACCGTAACCGTGCAAAACGTTATCGCGGGCGCAAGCAGCGGCAACGTAATCGCCTTGAAAATTTGCCAGGGCCCCGCTCCGTCGAGCTGCGCAGCCTCGTAATACTCCGGATGGATGCTTTGCAGATTGGCCAGATAGATGACCATATTGTAGCCGGCCCATTGCCACACCTGCGTGAAGATGACCGCATACAGGGCAAGGTTCGCATCCCCGAGGAAATTGATTTTGCCGACCCCGATCGCTGTCAGTCCCTGATTGATCAGTCCGAAATCCGACGTAGAATACAGATAGCTCCACAGAAACCCGATGATGAGCGGACTGAATACGGCAGGCAGGAAAAACACCGACCGCAAGAGCGCCCGCGTTTTGAAGCTCCGATTGAGCGCTACAGCGAGCGGAATCGCAACGCCGTTAATAAGCAAGGTAGACAGGACCGCGTAAATGAGCGTATTGCGAATGCCGGTCAGGTAGATGTCTTCGTCGAAGATCGCCTTATAATTTTTCCAGCCGACAAAGGACAGGTCACGCGGGTTAATGTCCGACCAGTTCGTAAAGCTGTAGACGACCGTGCTGAGCGCCGGGTATAGGAAAAACAGCGCGTAGATGGCGAGCGCCGGCAACAGGAACAGCGCGTACATCGGCTCCAGGCGGCCACGGCGTCTGCGGGTTGTCAGCTCCATAAGGTATCGCTCCTTTCTTGATGCGCGCGAATAGAAAGGGAGGCGCACCGTCCGTTGGACGCCGCCTCCCCTGTCGTGTTTTATTTGGCTCGCAACGCGGCCGCTTTTTTGTCGACGGCTTCCAGCGCCTGCTCCGGCGTCGCACGCCCTCCGACGACCGCCTGCAACATTTTGCCCAGCTCGTCGATGATCGGATTGCGCAGCGTCCCCCAGCCGTTGGGCGGGAAGTACACATTGCCCTGCTCGAACGCCGCCTTCGCATCGGCGTACTCCTCCGGCATCTCGAAGACGACGCCTTTCAAGTAGGACGAGCCGCCCTGGTTGTCTTGCCAGTACGCCTGCTGGCCCTCCGGCGTCGACAGCAGCTCCAGCACCTCGTACGCCGCCTCCTTGGCTTTGGACTTGGCATTGATGCCAAACGCCACTCCCGGCCCGCCGACCATCCAGCCTGTGCCGCCCTTTGTGCCCAGATTCGGGAACATGCCGATGTTCAGGTCCGGATTTTTCTGCTTGAAGGTATCCATATACCAAGGGCCCGATTGGAACATTGCAGCCTTGCCGCTCGTAAACTCGTCGATCGCCTGCTCCTCCTCGAGGCCGAGCATCTCCGTGGTGAAGATGCCTCGCTCCAGGTATTGCGTCCAGGTTTGGAGCGCCGGCAGCAGCGCGTCCTTCATCGTCGCCTCGCCCTTGCGGAACGCCGCGTCGAACGTTTTGCCCTCCGGCGTGCCGATATAATCATTAAGCGCCAGCGCCATAAACGACTGCATGGCAACGTTTGCATTCTTTAGTCCGATCGCTTGCGGCTTGATGCCGTTGTCGAGGAACGTCTGCGCGACCTCGAAATATTCATCCAGCGTCGTCGGAACGGTCAGGTTGTATTGCGCGAACAGATCCTTGTTATAGTACAAGCCGTTGAACCAGCTCGCTTGCGGCAGCCCGTACAGCTTACCGTCGAAGGTCACATTGGCGGTGCCGGAATCGTAATATTTGCCGCCGAAGCGCTCCGTCAGATCCTCGAAATAGCCCAGTCTTACGGTCGTTTCGTCGATTAAGTCGCCGACGATATCCGGTCCTTCGCCGGCAGCCAGCTGCGTTTTGATAATCGTGTCATACTGCGTCGCGTCGATAAACTGGTAATCCAGATCGATATGCGGCAGCTTCTCCTCGATCAACGCCAGCAAGGTCGCCATGTTTTCTTCCTTGTTCCAATAGGAGAGTCGAACCTTCGTCTTGACGTTCGACGCTCCCGCCCCCTCGGATGATCCCGCTCCGGCAGATGCTCCCTCCTGACCTGCATCCGGCGCAACAGGAGCGTTAGTCCCGCATGCAGCGAGGATCGTGGTGACGGCCAGCAGCATGGATACGATGGTCAGCATCCCTTTTTTCATGAATGACACACATCCCTTTTCTGTTTCGAATGGCAATCGGCGAGCCCGGGTATCGCCGCTTGCCTCTGCAACTTAAGTATAGGTCAGGGAAGCTGACGCCGAATATATCAAACTTTATCGATCTGTATCACTATTCCGCTGAACGGAGACTGTCGCTTCGAGCGGCAGTCGGACCGTGACCGTCGTGCCCTCGTCGATCTTGCTGGACAGAGCGAGCCCGTAAGGCTCGCCAAACGCGAGGCGTATCCGTTGCTGGACGTTCCGCAGGCCGTAGCCGGGCGAATGCTCGGACAGCAGCGCAGCGAGCGTGCTCTCCTCCATCCCTGCGCCAGTGTCGCGAATGACGAATACGAGCTCCGTGCCATCCGTATAGCCCTGGATGACCAGGAGCCGCTCCCCTTCGAGCTTCTCCTTCAGACCATGATCGATCGCATTCTCGACGAGCGGCTGCAGGATCATCCGGATCATCGTGTGCCTCTCGATACTCTCGTCCAGCTCATAGCGAACCGTGAACGCTTGTCCGCTCATGATCCGTTGGATCTCGACATACGTCTGCACCATCGTCAGCTCGTCCCGGACCGCGATCTGCTCCCTCCCCTTGTTCAGCGCCGTTCGGTAAAATCTCGCCAGCAAGGTGACGGTCCGGCTCAGCTCGAGCGCGCCGATCCCGATCGCCTGCGAGTTGACCAGCGACAGCGAGTTATACAGGAAGTGCGGCTTGATCTGCTCTTGCAGCGCAATAAACTCCGCTTCCTTGCGGGCGTTAAGGTTCTCGTAGCCGTCCGCTATGAGCGTATTGATCTGTCTTAGCATATGACCGAAGCGATTGGTCAGCTGTCCGATCTCATCCTTGGACGTCGCCGATACGACAAGATCGAGCTCGCCCTCCTCCACCTGCTTCATGCGCTCATTTAATCGCGTCAGTCCGCGCAGCAGCGTCCGCGAGAAGAGCAGGACGATGACGAGCAGCACCGCGAGACAGACGATCAGCAGGATGAAGGTCGCCTGCAGGATGTCCGCCGTCCGTTCGCCGATATGACGGGTACTGGCATAATAGGACATCGTCCAGCCCGTACCGGCGATGCTGCGTCGGTAGCTCATATACTCGCCTTCGCTCGCCGTCTCCTGTCCGCCGGACTCCAGCGTCGAATACACCGTCGCCCCGGCATCGCTCTCGATCGCGATGCGGTCGGCCGGGCCGACTTTGTCGACCACCTCGCGGATCAGGCGATCAAAATCAAATTCAAAATACAAAATCCCTTGGCGAACGCTCTGCCCGGGCTCGTAAATATTACGCGTCGCAAATAGCTTCTCCCCGTCGCTCCACCAGCGGGTCGTTGCATCAAGAGCCGTCTGCTCGTACCAGGCTTGCTCTTGCGCCTCGGCCGCCGGACGGACGAAATTGCCGAAGGGCGACTGGCGGTTCTCCGAATAGATTACGATCTCCTTCATCTCGGACATAAAGGACAGATAGTTCCAAAAAATCGGCTCGACATCCTCATTCATTTCCAGGGCAAATTGGTAGACGTCCATGTCGTGGTTGATGACTGCGTTAATCACCTTGGGGTTGAATACGATCGACTTGATCGGGTATTCCTGTCGCTCGAACCGATAGCCGAGCTCGGAGGACAATTGATCGGCCGCCGTCATCGCCGAGGTGTGCAGCTGGCGCTTCATATCGGCGTTGGCGCTGCGATACGAGTACACCCCGAGCACGCACAGCGGCACGATGATGACGACGCAATAGGACAGGATCAGTTTCTTTCGGATGGAAATATCTCGAAACGCTCGCAGGAGCCCTTTCATTTCGGCTCCCCTTGCTCGCGGTACTGCACAGGCGTACAGCCGAAATGCATGCGAAACAGCATCGAGAAATAGGAGGGGTTGGGGTAGCCGACCGCCTGGCTAATATCGGCGACTTTCCTATGGGTGGTCGCCAGCAGCTGCTTGGCGTTTTGCATGCGCACCGCAATGATATGCTTGCCGAGGTTGTGGCCGGTATGGCTTTTGTATAGATGACCGAGATAGCTCGCCGACAAAAAGACTTGCGAAGCCAAAAAATCGACGCTGAGGGCAGGATCGCTGTAATGCGTCTGGACCAGCGCCTGGACATCCCGCACAACCTTGCGCTTCGAGTCGTCCGCATCCTCGGTCTCCGGCAGCTCCGCCTCATCCCGATCCTTGACCTCAAGCGCCCGGGACGCCTGGCATCGCTCCAAGGCCTTGTCCATGACGAGCGCGAACTCGTCCAGATCGAGCGGCTTCAGCATATAGTGGATCGCCCCGAGATCGATCGCCTCCCTGGCGTATTCGAATTCGCCGAAGGCGCTGTACACGATAAGCTGGATCGACGGATGGATCAGTCTGGCATGCCGCGCCAGGTCGAGGCCGTTCATGCGGGGCATCTTGATATCGGTGAGCAAGATGTCGAAGCTGTCGGAACGCAGCAAGTCCAATGCCGCTTCGCCATTGGTTGCGGTCGATACGCGCAGCGGCAACCGGGACTGGGATATCACCATGCGGATCGTCTGCGTCTCGATCACCTGGTCGTCTACAAGCAGAATAGCATACGTCGGCTCCACATGCGTCGCCACCTTCACTCCAAGATAGCAACATTATAGCAACATGCCTATGAGTTGAGAAGATGGGAGTCTCTGAGCAAGGACATAGGGGAGAGCAGTGCGCCAAGGCAGCTTGTGTACGACAATACGCCCAGAAGCGACTCTCCGAAAATCGGACCTCTGGGCGTAAATGATTATGGTTGGGGCTAGGGCTGGGGTTGCTGCGGTTGCGTCCCCTCGATGATGCCGCTGCGGCGCTCCTCGAGCCGCTCCATCGGGACCGCGATATTGGGCGCGCCGCCGGCGCTGCTGCCGACCGGATTGCCCTTGTTGTCGTAATAATACATCGGCACATCGCCGACGACGAGCAGATAGGAGATCGGGATCTCCGCCTCGACGATCTGCGGCTTCGTATCGAACGGGATGATGATCGCCACCTCGGTCGTCACCCGAATATACACCTCGACGAGCACATTGTTGATGCCGACGTCCTCCTGACGGGTGTGCAGATCGGCCTTGACTGCGCCTACCGGCTCGAAGCGCACCGGCACGCGCGGTCCAAAGGAAGAGAGGATGGCGCTGCCGAGCGCCCGGCCGATCGGGATGCGTTCGGGGACATTCTTCACATCCTGCAGCGTCGTCTGCACGGTGTTGATCGTCTCCGAGGTGATGCGCATATGCTCCGTATAATTGATCGCGAAGCCCGACACCTTGCCGCTCTCGCTCATCTTCCAATCGATCAGATCCTCCAGCCCCTCGCGTCCGGCCACTTGCTCGCTGATTGCCTTGTTGATCGCCTGCGTCGCCACCTGCTTCACCCGCAGCTCGGCGATATTCATGAGCGGCGGCCGCAGGTTGCGCTCCATGAAGATGAAGAACTGGAAGGAGAGCAGCATGATCGCGATCAGGATGATCCACAGCCACCGACGCCGCCGCTTGCGGCGCGGCGGCTTGGCGGCGGAAGACTTGAAGCGCGACGGCCTGGGCCGCCCCTGTCCGCCCCCGAATCCTCCGATACCGACCCGCCATCGCGGTCTGCCCCATCTCGCCATCCGCATCCCCTCCTGTCGCAGCGCTAGCCCCGCATTCTCGTCCCGCTTTGTATCAGCTTATGCTCGGGATGCGGCAAAAAGAAGGTCAACCCTGCCAAACGGTTGCTGTCAGGGCTGGTGCTTTGTTGCGACTGTCCTATGCCGCGCTTGCTACGTATGGCGAGTCCCTTCGTGGATATCGCAGCCTCTAAGAGGCTGTCCCTTCCACCGTCAGTTCGTAAATCGACCAATAGGAGCCGTAAACGTCCGTCTGCACCAGCCTCACATAACGGGCCGCTCGAGGCTGCGCCACGACAATCGTCGTCTTGGTCTTCCCGAGGCCCGAGGACACGGGATCGCCCCAGTCAGCGCCATCCTCCGACAGATACAGCTCATAACGCTTGGGGAAGTCATACGGACTGGCGGACGTGTCCAGCACAATCCGGTGCACCGTATACAGCCCGCCCATATCTACCTGAAAATATTGGCCCGGACTCTGGGCTGCTCCGGTATCCCAACGCGTCGCCGGGTTCCCGTCCAGCGCGCGCTGCGCCTGTCCCGACCGGTGCGAAGCGGAGGCGATCCAGCCGCTGCGGTCAAGCTCATATGGCGCAAGCTGGCCTGGTGTCGTCAGTCGCGCTTCGACGGGCATGCCGACTTCGCTCCCCCGGGTCGCGCTTAGCCGATAGCTATAGAAGGTGGCGGACTGCAGCCCCGTATCGGTAAATTGCTCGACGCCAGCGGCGAGCTCGGCGACGAGCTGCCAGCTTGAATCGCCGCTTGCGCGACGTTCGAGGAGATAGCCGCCCGCACCGGAGACCGCTTCCCAGCCAAGCATAGCCGTCGTCGGCGTGATCTGCAACAGACGGAGTCCCGCCGCCTGACCCGGCGTGGCTGGCGGAAGCTCCACAATGCGATCGACAGCGGCGGCAATACCCGCAGCATCGGCGGCGACGACGTTGAGCACAGCGAACTCTCCGGCAAACGGCGAATAGGTCACTTGAACCGCTCCCTCGCCGGTAGCGAGCCCCGCCCCGTGCTCCCGCATCAAATAACCGCGCGCTTGATCCAGCAGCAATACATTATCCGCAGCCGTTCCAAACAACACCAGATCGGCATCCTTCGTCCGCCATTGCGGATATCGCCCTTGCGAGCGGTAGGTTTGAAGGCTGCTCACAACCCCGTTCGGGCCTGCGAGGTCCCATTCGACGTCCCGTCCTGCCAAGCTGTAATGGCTAGCAAGCCGAACGGCCTGGGCATAGATGGCCGGATCGTTTTGCTGTGCCTCCGTCAGCGCCATAATTAAAGGGGCGTCAACCCGTTCGGCGAACGAACCGATCGCAGCCGCATCATAAAGTGTTGCGTCGTCGCTCGGCTCCTGCCCTGCCGGCGGCGCGGCGGCGATTTCAACCGGATATACACGCTCCAGCCCGCTCAACAGCTCCTTGACCGTGACCTCGTACGTGCCGGCAGGGCTGTCGGATCGCAGCGGCAGTCGGGCGGTTAGGCCGGTGGCCGAATAGACGACCGCGCTGTCCGAGGTTCCGGTATGGACAATGCTGTATTCCAGCGGCACGCCGGCCATTGGCATCGGATTGCGCACCGTTGCCGTCGCTTCGTAGTACCCTTCCTCATCTACACCGAGAGTGGCCTCGGGCAATGTCATCTCGGCAGGAGGCAGCGCATACCATTGGAAGCCATGCGCTGTCAGATCGACCTCCTCCGCCTCCGCCGAGGTCAGCTTCCTGCCCAGGCGGACATCGTAGATTGGACGATCCGTATGCCACGCCAGCTCCCCCGTCTGGCCGAGCAGCCGCTGCGTTGCGCCCGGCGTCTGATCATGCTGCTGATTGACGACGGTCACATACTGGGTATCCCCTGCCATCGTCGGCACCGCCCATACCGTTTCGTCGTCGGAGCTTGCAACAGGCTTCTCTACCGTGGACATGACACTGCGCAGCTCAGCGATATTGGCCGCATTGCGGTCAAGCAACAGCCTCGTCTGATCGGTATTGCTTTGCGTCACATAGGCTCGAAATGCCAGGCTCGTCGATGTGACGTCGACAGCGGGAGGCACGTCTGAATCGGCGTCCGCGATAATGAGCCCCCCATGCGACGTAAAGCGCTCCAGCTCCTGCTCGATCCCCTCATACCATGCCCAGCCCTCGGCCTCATCGAGACCTGTCAGCACGATCGCCTTCATCGAAGACGGCAAGCCGCGCTTCAATTCTTCCGGCGTAATCATTTTGGCAGGCCAGCCTGCGGCATGGGCGGCAAACAGCGCCTCGGTCGCTTTTCCTTCATGCGAGCCTTCGAGCAGCGCTTGCTCGCTTGCCGTTTCGCCGCCGACAACGCCGGACAGCAACGCCTGCTCATTGACATACATGACGCCGATGGTCGGCTGCGGCTCGGTCATCGCATATACGCCGCCGTAGCGATGGATCCAGTCGTACAGCTCCCGCTGCTCCGCAATGATGCTCGGCTTCGCCAGCGCTCCCTTGTCATTGGGCAGTATATTGGTGCCGATGCTTTGCACACCTCGTGTCAACGTGAGCGCATAGGCTTTTTCGCGATCGGCCTTGCCAAAGAACAGACCGAAATCGTCCTGCAGCGCCCAGGTCGGCTTGAGCGGGTCGTAGCTACGCAGCCGGTCAATAAGCGATACCAGGTGCAACGGCTTGGAGGAGGTCAGCTCGTTCCAGTCATAAGCCGTCTGCACAGGCAAGCGCTCGTGCATCTCCTTGCCGGGAATCGTAGCCCATGGCCATCCGCCCCTCCCGCCGACGCCTGGCTGACTGCCATACGAGCCCGTCGTCGCCATATAAGCGGGATTCAGCTCGCCTGCCGCTCTCGCGAAGTAGCCGTAGCTGTCGTAAGTATGGTTATACCGCTGGACATAGTCCAGGAACAAGGCGTCATCGGCGGCAAAATATTCATGCGCCTTGGGCGTATAGCTGCCTTGCAGACTCGGCGCAATCGGCGTTGCCAGCGGCTGGCCGGCCAGTCCCTGGAACGCTTCATAAGCGGCTCCCCACGGCCGGTTCGGATGCGGCGGCGCCCAATCCCAATACGGCACATATCCTGCATTGTCGGCGCCCAGGCTAATACCCGCCAGATTCGGATAAGCGCCGAGCCGCTGCAGTCCGAGCTGCACCTCGCGATACAGCGGGGCATGAAAATCGGACAAATACGTGCTGTAGAAGGCCAGATTGGGACTGGCAGCGTTGATAACATCCCAGTCGGTCATCGGGACGATGCCCAGCGAGACCCCGCGCTTGGCCAGCTCCGACGCGACCGCTTGCAGCTCCGGCGGCGCGCCCTCCGGGCCGTACAAGCCATATTCAAATACCCGATCGTAGCCGGTATCCGCCACATAGGCGGCATAATCAGAGGCAGTGCCGATCTCCCGATAAGGCGCGGCGGTCCCGCGATGCTCCGAATGCATGTATCCGCCAGCGCTCATGCCGTGCGGCAGATATACAAAATTGATGCCAAGCGGCGACCTCGGCACATCGAGGCCCACGTAATCGGCGATGCCGTCCTCGGCTTCCGCATATACGGGCGCATCCGGAATCTCGCCCGCCAACGCTTGCACATCCTCGCCCCATTGCTGCGAATGCGGGAATTCGTCCGGCGCGTCGACGCTGCGAATGGTCACCGCAGGACCCGCACCTGGCAACGTCTGCTCAAAAACGATCGGCTCATCTCGCGGACTCCCGGCAATGACCGGCTCCAGCCCTACGTCAAATTGCACCGGACCTCTGCCGTTCACCCGCAGCTCGTAAAGCTTGCCCGGCTCATTTTGCGGGAGCAGCAGCGTCAGCGAACGATAGCTCTCGCTGTTGCTGTTATAGATTTCCCGGCCGTCGTAGCGCAAGCTCACGTCGCTTACATCGCCGACAGCGGTCCCTTCGATGCGGACCGGGAACGTCCACAGCTCATAGTCCCACACCCAGGAACGCGCCGTGCGCGAGGTCGTATACAGGAACGTTTGGCCCCAGCGCCATTTGACGCCGCGCACCCAATGTCCGCCAGGCTCCAGCACATTGTCGTCCTGCCGCTGCAACAGATTCATATTGTCCGGCTGCTCCCGCAGCCACAGCTCGGTCTTGAACTCCGAGCCATCGGCAAAGGGCAGCAGCTCCTGCGTAGTGCCGTCGGGCTGCGGAACTGTCAGCGTAATGTCGGGCCAATCGACGGCGTCCGGTCCCCCCTTCCGCTCCGCACGGCGATGAATGCTGGCATTGCCCTTCGTCGCAAGCCCCACCGGCGTATCGAACCGTACCAGCCGGAGCGTCGAGAGCTTCATCGGAGCCGCAAAGTCGGTCTCCTCGACCGGTCTGGTCGCCAGCGCGCCGTCACGGTCCAGCGCAACCTGCCCCGCAGTCAGCGGCGCGGCATAGACGCGGAGATCATCGATCGCGCCCTGGAAGCCGTATTGTTTCATCGTACGGGTAGCCGTATCCCAGTGCCACTCGGTGCCGAGCAGCAGCGGCAGGTCGTTGGGCAGCATATTGGCCGGGATGCTGGAAGCAGGCGCTTCGCCGATCAATGTCCCGTCCACATAAAAACGAACGCCGCTGTCCTTGTCGAATACCGTGGCGATATGGAACCATTCGCCTGCGCGTATGCGACTCGACGGGTACCACCATCTCATCCAGTTCTCGCCGTAGTCGCTGCCGAAATATAGCCGCCCGTTGTCCAGTCCAACGTAAAACGACGTCCCCTTCCAGTTGGCGTCGCGCTTGGAGACAATCGGCAAATATCCGCTCAGGTGGTCGGGCTTGATCCAGGCAGTTACTGTAACCGTCGACGACACCTTGTTCAGCAAGCCCGGCTGATCGATCCTCGCCTGATCGGGTCCTGTCAGATGCAGCGCCGAGCCTGCGCCGCTACGGCCTGGCCCGAGCGAGCCGGGGGCCGTCAGCCGACCGGAGTGACCGAGTCCGCTCGTATCCGTCAGCTTGAGCGGATCGCTGGCGTCCGGCTCCATGTCGTACCCGGCGATCAACGGCATGGGGATCACGGGCAGCGTGCGCACAAGCAAGGGAATGCTCGGCGTCGACAAATTGCCGGACAAGTCCTCTGCCCTTACCGTCAACACGGCGTCGCTGTCCGGCGACAAGCCGCTGACTGCGGCGCTGAGACCCTTGACCGAGCTGTTGTACACGCCGTCTACATAGATCCGGTAGCCGACGACCGCCACATTATCGGTGGCGGCATTCCATGATAGCGTCAGCTCCGTATCCCGAATGGCCGAGGCTGTCACATGGGCCGGCGTGCTTGGCGGCACATCGTCAGGCGCAAGCCTGCCCGAGAGATGAAGCTCATGAATCGACCACCAGCTGCCGGAGGCTTGCACCAGCACAATGCGGATGAAACGGGCCGATTGCTCGGGAAACGACAGCTCGGTAACTGCCCCGTTGCCCGTCGCCGTCGCAATCGGCTCGCTCCAGCTCGCGCCGTCGTCGGACACGCGCAGCTCATATCGCCGCGGGTAGTCGCCGGGGGAGCCTGTCGCATCCATCGTCAGCTTGCTGTATTGCTTGTCGCCGGGACCGGTGTCGATCTGAAACCAGGCTCCCGGCGTCTGCGCGGCCCCGCTCGCCCAGCGCGTCGCGTCGTTGCTGTCAATCGCTGCGCTGGCGTCGCCAGCCGATGCCGAAGCCTGCCAGAGCGTCCGATTCAACCGGTAAGCCGTGGATGCTGGCAGCGCTGCCGAAGGCGCCGACAGCTTGCCCGAGCGGTCAACCGCGACGACCGTATAGCTGTACGCCGTATCCGGCAGCAGTCCTCTGGCCACATAGGACGGCTCGGCGGTATATCCGCTGTAGTCCCCGTCCTGGTACACGGCATAGCCGAGCAATGCGCGATCATCCTGACTTGCCGTCCACGTCAAGCCGATCTCCGAATCCGAGACGCTAGATGCCGCGAGCGCAGTCGGCGCGGTCGGCGGCGTCAGGTCGGCCTCGAGCGAGCCGAGCAGCCGCACGTCATGGATCGACCACCAGCTGCCGACCCCGGAGGCCAGACGCAGCCGCACATAGCGCTCGGTCCGGGGTTCGCTGAGCGCTATCGTCTTCAGCGCCGAGCCGCTCCCCGAAGCGATCGGCGCACTCCACGCCACGCCGTCGTCCGACACGATGACCTCATAGCTGCGCAGGTAGTCGCCGGACGAGCCGCTGGCATCGACAACCAACGTGTCATATACTTGCGGGACTGATCCAAGATCGAGCTGGAACCACATCCCCGTCACCTGTGGTGCGCCGCTCGTCCAGCGAGTGGCGGCTGACGCATCGATGGCCGCGCCTGCCGATCCCGAGCCGTGCGACGCGCTTGCGCTCCACAGCGACCGCTCCAGCTCCTCCGTATCGATCCGCAGCGCAACGCTGTCCGGAGATTCCGAGCCCAGGTCGTCATAAGCGCGTACAGTAAACTGATAGGCGGTGCCTGGCGACAGGCCGGTCGCGACAAAAAACGGCGGCCCGTCCGACTCCCCGATAGACACGCCGTCCCGATATATGCGATAACCGGCCAGATTCGAGCGATCAGCCCGCTCGTTCCACACCAACGTAGCCGTGTCGGCGGTGCGCCATGCGGATCGCAGACCAAGCGGAGCCGCAGGCGCAGAAAGCGCTTTCTCATTGAAAAGCAGCAGGTCTTGGTCGGCGCTTGCCGCACCGCTCGGGTCGACTTTGGCGGCGTTTGCCGGATACGCCGGCGCAATGCCTGCCAACAATGCCAGCGTCAGCAGCGCCGCAAGCGCAGCGGAAGCCAGGCGTCGTCGCCTGCCTTGCCGCTTGCCTTGCTCTCCGCCTTTGCGTTTACCTTGCCGCGCCCCGCTACGGCGCGTTTTCCCCTCCGGTCGGATGCCGCCGCCCCGGTTCGTGCCGATTATGCCTGATGTTAACATCGACTGGTCCCCCTTCTACCCCTTGATTGCGCCGATCATAACGCCTTTGACGAAATACTTCTGAACAAAAGGGTACACGAGCAGCAGCGGCAGCAGCATGACAACCACGCCTGCCGAGCGAATCGACTCCGGCGTAATGAGCTGCTCCAGCTCATGCGGCTGTAAGTTGTTCATGTTTTGCAGCAGCGACTGGTTAGCGATCATCCCCTGCACCAGCACGGCCAGATTATATTTGTCGGCGCTGGAAATGTTGATCAGCAGACTTTGGAAGCCGTTCCAGTAGCCTACGCCGTAAAACAGCGATAACGTGGCGATCACCGGCAGCGACAACGGCAGCACAACAGAGAAGAGCAAGCGCCATTCGCCGCAGCCGTCGATTTGCGCGGCCTCCTCCATCTCCGCTGGAATCTGCTCAAAAAACGATCGCAGCACGAGCATATTATAGGCGCTCACCAAACCCGGCAGCCACAACGCCCAATACGTATCCAAAATATGCAGCTCGCGGTTGACCAGGTAAGCCGGAATGGTCGGAATGCCAAACAACATCGTAAACACGATCGCCAGCGTAAAAAAGGTGCGCCCGGGAAATATTCGCTTGGATAGCGGATACGCCGCCATAATCGTAAACGCCATGCTGAACAGCGTGCCAAATCCCGTGATGACCACGCTGTTTTTGAAGCTCTGGACGATCGGCGTCCCCTCGATCAGCATGCGGTAGGAGTCGAGGTTGAAGCCGACCGGCCACAACCCGACAAATCCCGAAGCAATCGCTCCGTAATCGCTGAGCGAGATCGCCGCTATATTGATCAGCGGCAGCAGGCAGCTTAGGCCAACGATCAGCAACAGCAGCCCGTTGATGCGATAAAACCATTTTTCGCCGCGGGTAGTCCGCACAGCGTTCTCCCTCCTTCAGTTACCATAAAGACTGATTAAACCGCTTGGCGACGCGATTGACGCCGACGACCAGCACAAAGCCGATTACCGCTTCGAAAAGTCCCATCGCCGCTGTCACGCTATACAGGCCGCCCTGGATGCCGACGGTGAAAATATACGTGCTGATGACGTTGGAGACGCTGGAGACGACCGCATTTTGCAAATTGTACACCTGGTCGAAGCCAACCTCCATCACGCGGCCCATCGCCAAAATAAACATGATGCTAATGACCGGCAAGATGCCCGGCAAGGTCACATGCCAGATCTGCTTGCCCTTGCCCGCTCCGTCGATGCTTGCCGATTCGTACAAATGCGGGTCGATGGAGCTGATCGCGGCCAAATAAATAATGGCGGAAAATCCGGCTTCCTTCCAGATCGCTGACCCGAAAAAGATCGGCAGCCACGTTTGGACCGTGTAGAGGAAGGCGATAGGCTCGCCTCCCATGGCCGCAATCCACTTGTTGATGACGCCCGCTTGCGTGCCGAACATCGTCACGACAAGACCTCCGACGATAACCCAGGAAAAAAAATGCGGCAAATATACAAGCGTTTGCACCGTTTTTTTGAACCAGGTGCGTCTGATTTCATTCAGCATCACCGCCAGCAGGATCGGGAACGGAAAGCCCAGCACAATGCTGAACAGACTGAGCATAAACGTGTTGCGAATAATTTGCAGCGTCTGCGGATTATTAAAAATCATCCGGAAATTATCCAGTCCGACCCAGGGGCTTCCCCATACGCCGTCAAACAAATTGTATTGCTTGAACGCAATGATATTGCCGAGCATCGGGATGTAACGAAATACGATAAAGAAAACCGCTACGGGAGCAAACATCGCCAACAGTGGCAGCGTCCGCTTGAGGCGGACTCCCCTTCCGAGCATCGTCGCTCACTCCTCTATCCTAAATTGCGACACGGCCTTTGGCCGGTTGACCTCAGCAGCCTCCTGTCGCCTTGCGCAGCTGCCGGGCCAACCATGCCACACGCCTGTTTACTGATCCGCATACCGTTTTCTTGCCTCGTCGCCAAATGCGTACAGATCCTCCAATGTAAAGGCACTGTCCCCGTTGGCCGCATACCAGTCTGCATAAAAGGCGTCGACCTGCGCTCCGCCCGCGCCTTCCCATATCGCTTGCGCATCCTTCAGCGCCTGATCCGCATTATACGTGCCGCCGCCAGCGATCGCTTTTAGCCAAGTATCCTTGATCTGCTGCTCGACATTTTTGACGATGACGGACAGATTTTGCGGCAGGACAGGCAAGTATTCGGGCTTCAGCGTCGGAATCGGACGCTCTCTGGATACGTAGGCTTCATCGGCAGCCACCAGCAAATCGCGCAGCGCCTTCAATGTGTCGGTGTCCTGCGGTTTATTCTCGTTGAACGCGCATTTGCCGAACAGCAGCTGCGAACTGAGCATGTTCAGGTCGCCGGTATAGCCAACCTCGATCTTTTGTTTTTCTTCGTCGATCGGAGCCGGACAGCCTTGCGCATTGGGCTTCCAATGCTCGTTTTCGAAGCCGTTCATGATGGTGCGGGCATTGTCCGGCTCGATCATGAAGTCAATGTATTTCATAATAGCCGCCGTATCCTTGGCCGAAGCGTTGACCGCAGCGACCATCTGGATCGGGCTTCCGATGACAGGGCTGAACTGTCCGAACGACGATGACGGCAGCGGCAGGATCGCCAGCTCGCCTTGCGGATTGTTTTGCTTGAACGTGTCGTAATCGTTGGCGCTCAGCGGCTGGTGCAGATAGATACCGAGCTTGCCGGTCAAAAAGTCCTGCTTGGCCTTTTCGCCGTTTTTGTCCGCCAGAAAATCCTTGTCGACCACGCCTGCGTCGAACAGCTCCTTCTGGAAGGCGACGGACGCGTGGATGCGTTCCCACTCGTGAATAAACGCATCGCCTTCAAAGCGCCACATTACCTCGCCGAAGCCGAACATATGCGAGAGGATGGAAAAGCCGTTGCCGCTCAGATTCAAGCCGAACGTATCGGGCGCGCCGTTGCCGTCCGGGTCCTTCTGCGCAAAGGCCTTGGCCGTCTCCAGTAGTTCTTCGGCTGTCGTTGGCGTGCTCAGTTTCAGTTCGTCCAGCCAGTCCTGACGGATAAACAGCTGGTGATTGGCGGCAAGCGGCGACAGTCGGCCGATTTCATACAGCTTGCCGTCGTCCTTGGTGCCGAGCTTGCGCAGCTGCGGGAATTGCCCCATCAGCGCTTTGTAGGTCGTGCTGTACTGCTCCACCATGTCGTCGATCGGCTGCAGCAGCTTTTGCGCATACCATTGATTGCGGTAGCCGGTATCGTATTCGAGGATCAGATCCGGCGCGGTTTTGCTCGCGAACAGCATATTCAGCTTTTGCAAGGACTCCCAGCGAGGGACCGGTACATATTCGACGTCAGCCGGGCCGTTTTCATTAATCCATTTCGTCCAGCGGTTTTCGCTCCAGTCGCCTTCTTCCGGCGGAATGTTGTTGCGGTCGTATACTGTAGCGGTCAGCTTGCCGCGCGTTTCGGGCTCGGTTGCTCCGGCATTGCCATTTTGCGGCGTCGTCTTATTGGTCTCTGCCTTAGCGCCGGCTGGCGATTCTTCTCCATTACGGACGGCGTTGCCGCCGCCCTCCCCTTGACTGCACCCGCTCAGCGCAATCGCAAGCGCGCTTGCGGCGATCAACGCGCCTCCGCCAAGCTGGCGTCTCCATCTCTTTTTTGTTGTTGTCATCGTGTGTACTCCCCCTCGTATGTGATCGTTCTGCTTATGGCAGCCGAACTATTTGCACTATAACCGGCAACGCGAGGTGGCGGCAATGTACAAGATTCGCACGTCTAGCCAAAAGGAAAAACAGCGCTGATTAGCCGAATTCGCCGAGCTAGCCAAACGGAAAAAGCCTTGCTGCGCAAGGCTTTAACCCATCTGTGCATGTTGTTTTCGATAGTCGCCCGGCGTCGTCCCGACCAGTTTTTTGAACGCCCTGATAAATGAAATGTCATGCGCGTAGCCCACCGAGACCGCAATATCCTGAATCGAGAGCTCGGTCGTCAGCAGCAAGCGCTGGCTCTCTTCAATTCGGACGCGCATCAGATAGTCGACAAGCTTTTCGCCGAACGTTTCTTTGAACAAGCGGCTGACGTATTTGCCGTTCAGGCCAAACCGGTCGCAGAGATGATTAAGCGACATCTCCGGGTTGGCGTATTCCTCGGCGATATACTGCCTGACCTCGGCGATCAGCGCATGATGGCTATGGTCGCTGCGCAGCTCGGCGAGCCGTTCCCAAAACGTCGTCAAGATGCCGAGAAACGCCTCGCGGGCGTCTCCGATCAGGTCGAACGTATCTCTCGCCTCCAGCAGCGCCGGTTGCGTCTGCGACTGCCAAAACTCTGCCACTTCGGACGGCAGCAGCGTAAATTCGCGCTCCAGATGCTGCACAAGCAGCGTAAGCAGATGCGCGTATTCATCCCGTGTCCAACGCCGCTCCGCAAGCCCGTCGAACAACCTTTCGTACAACTCGCGCCACTCCGGCTTGCCGGTGCGAAACGCGATAGCCAGCCGTTGAATAAACGTAAACGGATCGAAGGCCAGATCGGAGCGACTGACGCCGGGTGCATCCGACGCAAGCTCGTCGTAGCGGATGACGCGGTTCAAGCCAAGGCCTGACTTGTACGCAAGCGCCTCCAGCGCCTTCGCATATGAGCCTGAGACGCCTGCCAGCCTGCTCTCAGCCGGACCGATGCCTACCGTGACGGTAAAGGCGAGATTGCTCTCCACCCAGGAGCGCACCTGCTCGGCCTGCAGCGCCATCTGCTCCTCCCAATCCGCTCCCTCATCGGTTGTCCGAACCAACGCCGCAAGCCGATGCTGCTCGATCCACTCAGTCCATATATGGACCGGCTGGCCTTCCGCCACCTCTTGAATGACGCTGCTGAGCACAAACTTGAGCAGATGAAAGTCGCGGTACGAATAGGTTGCAGCAAGCCGATTGTAATGGTCAAGCTCGTAGATCACAACGCCCAGCTCATGAAAGCCCTCCGGCAAGTCGAACCGTTGCAGCTCGCGGGCCCACTCTTCCTCGTCGACAGGCTTGCTGCCCTCCAGCAGCTCTGCAAAAAAATGCCGTCGGCGAAACAAGGCATCCTCGCGCTGCATCTGTTTATAGGTGTTGGACTGCTCCAGCAGCCTGTCGAACGTTTGGCCGATAAATCCGAACTCATCGGTATCGGACCGCTCCGCCCGTCGGATTTTTCGCAGACCGCCGCTATCGCTTGCCTTGTTATCCGTTCCGGCTTTCGGAGGCTGAGGCTTTGGCGACAACAACGGTGTCGGCGAATATGGCTCATAGGGCCTCTGCTGCGAATGAGCCTGAATCCGGTGCATCAGCGCCTCGATGGGCCGGTAGTTGCGTCTGGTGACAAAGGTCAGCCAGATTGCTCCCGCCAAAATAGCCAACAGGCCGCCGCCCACCCATACGTAAGACAAAACCGACGCAAATCGGAACAACTGCACATCGCGTACGCCGCCCTTGTAAACCCAACCGGTATAAGGCGAGGCGTATTCGGACAGTACGGTGCCGGACAACTCGCCTTGCCCGCGCAGGCCGATGATCGGGTTGTCGCTGCGATCGCGGATATCGACAAAACTGATGCTGCCCTCGGACAGCTCGGAGAGCATACGCTCGATCGCCGTCAAGCTGATGTTGACGACGACCATGCCCTGGCCGCCCTCCAGCATCGGATATTGACGCACGATGGATACGACAGCCGAAGGGAACAACTCCTGATGCCGGAACTCCCGATAATGGCGTTTGTCCGATAGCTCGTACAATTGCGCGGCGCCGTCTGCTCGCGGCCTTTTCTCCTCAATAAAGGTCCGGTCGCCGAATTGCTCCAGCGGCAACAGCGTGTTGGCGCTCATCACCATATCGTCCGCATAGCGATACAGATAAGCCGAATCGATAAAGGGATTAAACGACACCATTTGATTGATTTTTTTGGACATTTCGTAGACGGGGTAATAGGAACCGTCCCTCTCGACGGGACGCGGCTGGAAAAACTGGCGAATGCGCTCGTCGGTCTCCATCTCCTCAAGCAGCATCGCGTCGATTTCCCGCAGAGAATAGTCGATCTGCTGAATCAGATGCTGAACAAACGTGCCGTTGGCGTGAATCGTCTCCTTGCGGGACATCTCGCTCAGCATAAAATACGAAAGCAGGATGAGCGCCGAGGACAAGGCAAACAAAATCGGAATATACGAAAACAAAAGCCGGTAAAACCAGGGCTTGCCCACGATGCAATTCCCCTCCACATTTGCTAGCTGCTGGACTGTAAACATTTTCACACCCATTATAACAGCGGCAATCAATGGCGCATAGCCGTAATATTAGCGGTGGACGGCAATTGCCAGCCCCTATTACAGATATTCGGATTTTGGCGTGAACACCCTCATAGCAAAATCGCTGCTCTCCGACATTTTAAACGTATGATAGTGGAAGGTCAGCAGCTCGGTTTCGGGAAGCCGAATGATTTGTTCACCTTCCAACGTATCGGAAACATCATGCCGTTCCCATAGCGTCTTGAATGCTTCGCTCCTGTCGCTTAACTTGTCGACCAGCTCTTGATACCACGGATCGCTTATATAGTAGGCATACCGGCTTCTAAAATGGGCCACCATCGCAGAGGCCACATTTTCCCAATTGACGATGCGAGCCTTGCTGTCCTCCACCGCGAAGAAATGCCAAAGCATATTTCTTCCGAGCTCTGGGTCTCGGCTGAAATCTCTGCACAATGTATCCGATGCTTGGTTTGATGCGATAACGTTCCAGCGTCTATCCATAATGTACGCCGGATAGGTTCCCAGTCTGTCCAGAATCTTCTGCAGGGAAGCAGGAACGGTAACATCCGCTTTTGACTGCGGAAGCTGAGAATGATTGGCCAGAACGAGAAGATGGTTGCGTTCGTCGCTGTTAAGACGTAATGTTCGTGCCAAGCTTTCCAGGACTTGCTCCGACACATGAATGTCCCGGCCTTGCTCCAGTGCTGTATACCACGGCAAGGAAATACCCGATAAGCTTGACACTTCTTCCCGTCTCAAGCCCCTCGTACGGCGGCGTGACGTATCAACCTGCAACCCCATCTCTCCCGGGGTTAAACGCGAGCGGCGCGACCGGAGAAATCCAGCCAGTTGTTTGCGTCTCCTATCATCATTCATAAGCAGGCTGACTCCTCTCTATCGGGTGATCGTTTGTATGCTAGTACTCGTGCCATTAGTATCCCAAACAGTACTACAAATGCACACCTGGGTATCGGTGCTAGGACTGATTATAATCGTGTTATCGTCCGTTGTTAAGGAGGAACCGGAGATGAACGTCTGATGAGCATCGTATGGCTAGCTCAATCCAATATCGAATCAGAAGGAGATTTTGATTGTGAAAACAATGCAGACCAATCATGGACATCGTTTGCAAGACAAACGTGTTGTTATTCTAGGAGGAACGTCCGGAATCGGGTTTGCGACTGCCGAAGCCGCCGCTCGGGAAGGGGCATATTTGGTCGTCGTGTCCAGTACAAAAGAAAAAGTTGACCTTGCCGTTTCCCGTTTGCCCGAAGGTACCGAGGGGTATGCGGTTGATTTGACGAATGAGGAACAGATACGGATATTTTTTAGTCATATCGGGGAATTCGATCACTTGGTTTTCACTGCTGGCGACCCCATGATGATCGAAAATCTCCATACCACCGACATCCAGGCAGCGCAGCAATTGTTTAACTTGCGATACTGGGGAGCGTTTATGGCTGCCAAATATGGCAGTAAAAACATCCGGGCGGGTGGCTCAATCACGTTGACCTCCGGCATTGCCGGAGCTCGTCCACAGAAGGGCGTTACCGTTGCAGCCAGCATATGCGGTGCTGTCGAGTCGCTCACCAGAGCTTTGGCCGTCGAGTTGAGGCCGCTACGCGTCAACACCGTCTGCTTCGGCATTATGCGTACCGAGTTTTGGAATAACGTTCCTGAGGAGCACCGCAACACCATGTATGAAAATGTAGGGGAATCCCTTCCCGTTGGGCGAATCGGCGAACCGGAAGATGGCGCCGAAGCATTTTTATACTTAATGCTGCAGAACTATTCTACCGGTCAGATCGTTGTCGTGGATGGCGGTTCTACTCTCGTTTAAGCTGATACGCACCCATTGAGTTGGCGTATCAGCTCCGCCTTAGAGATGACGCCCATGTTGGGCGTACTACAAGCAAAAGGGAAGCGACGTGTCAGTCGCTTCCCTTGTTACGCTTTAATAAAGATCGAACATATTAACCGGATGGCCGAGCTCCTTCAGATAGTTGAAGAGCTGGGCCCGGTGGTGCTGGAGATGGGTCGTGATCTCGATCAGCCACTTGGCCTGGGCCGTCGGATGGTCGATGTAGAATGGAGTTGTCCGTCTGGAGAGGAACTCCTCATCCGGCAGCGCCTCCATATAGCTGCGCAAGCTCTCGAGGCCAGCGCTCATCCGCTCGCCCAGCTTGTTCGCATCCGTGCCCAGCGCTCTGTATTCGTCCTCCAGCTTGACGACCTCTGCCTCGGTATGCTCCTGCAGGATCAACAGATCGGTAGACGGGATCGCGGCCAGATGACAAACCAGCTCCTGGACGGTATTCATGTTGTCTCGCTGTTGTGGTCGGTAGCTCCATTCCTCCGCCTGGATCCGCTCCATCAGCTTTCTGGACGTGCGCACGATATTCTCCAGTTCCTCGAACAGCATCGCCTTCATCCGTTGTACGCCGCTCTGCTCGTTCGCATCCAGGTTGTCGTATTGTTCCGATTGCGTGTCTTGGTCTTGCATGGTCATGATCTCACGCTCCATTTCATGGGATAGATGGACAGGCGGGATCGCCCGCCCAGTTACATCCTTAGTGTACAGCTTAATAGTGACAGATCCTGTCATAGTTGCTTTGCCGAGAGCGATTCATTGCTATATAATGTGAAGATCATGCGACAGGAGCAGGGAGGAGCGGCAAGGATGGGCAAATCAAGACGGCTGATCGAGCTGATGATGGCCGTGAACCGCATGCGCAGGTTTACGGTCCGCGAGCTGGCCGAGCAGTTCGAGGTATCGCAGCGGACGATGCTGCGCGACTTGCAGGAGCTGAGCGCGCTCGGTGTGCCTCTCTATTCCGAGGTGGGACCGCATGGCGGCTACCAGGTGCTCAGCGAACGGGTGCTGCCGCCGATCGCCTTTACGGAGGAGGAAGCGGCAGCGATGTTTTTTGCCAGCCACGCCTTGCGCCATTACCGGTATCTCCCCTTCGAGGACGCATCGGCCTCGGCGTTAACGAAGTTCTACAACTATATGTCGTCGGATGTACGCGATCGGATCGACCAGATGAAGAACAGGGTCGACTTCTTCACTCCGCTACGCAGCATGCGGGAGCCCAAGCTGAACGCTCTGCTGCAAGCCGCCGTCGACCAGCAGGTGCTCGCGATCGAATACGAGTCGCGCAGCGGCAAGCTGTGCCGCGATATCCAACCGATCGGCATCTACGCCAGCAACGGGCTATGGTACTGCCCGGCTTACTGCTTCACGCGCAACGATATTCGCCTGTTCCGCTGCGATCGGATCCGTCTGGCCGATCATCCGCCAACGGCGGAGCCGCGCGACCTGACTCATGTGCATCTCGGCAATTGGCGCGAGTCCGAAGCGGACTATGCCGAGCTGCTCTATGTCGTCGAACTGACCCGCGAAGGCGTGCAGCGCTGCGAGACCGAGCTGTACCCGATTCCGGCGATTCAGCTCCGCGAGGACGGCAGCGGACGGCTGAGCCAGCTCATGCCGGCATCCGAGCTGTCCTACTTCGCCGCCTTTTTCGTCGGCCTCGGACTAGAAGCCCAAGTGCTCGAGCCTCCGGCGCTGCTCGAGGCGATGCGCGAGTTGCTGCTGCAGATGACTCGCCGGTACGGCCTGCACGACGAACATGCAACAGATTAACCCTTCCCATAGATTACGTAACCAGGAGGACGCGATGCAATTTCAAGCGGTGTATCAGGAAGGAGACGTATTCCTTCCGAAGCTCGAATTCGAGATGAGCTACAGCCAGACCGGCATTATAACGGACTTGAAGCGAACGCAGCTATTAATCGACCAGCTCGAGGATCGCTCCGAGTTTTTCATTCTGCGGGCGCAGCAAAACGAGTATTTGCAATTGACAGTGGAAGAGTTAATCACCTTCTTAATCAATGTAAGCGAGCGCGACGAGCGCGCGGCGCAGCTGCTCGACTACTTCGCCTTGCAGGATGAACGGAAGGTAAAAATCAGGCAGCTTAGTCCATCCAAACGAACGTATGTCACCTTGCTGCGCGTTTATTTTGCCTATCAGCCTACGCTTGTGCTGGAGGAGCCTTACTTTTTCCTGGAGGAGCAGGATCGTCGCCAGCTAAAGCGGATATTGGACGACCTTGCCGTCGGCAAGCGCATCTTAATTTTGACCTCGAATGTCGAGGATGCTCTCATCTCCTGCGACCATATTTATCGACTGGACAAGCTTGGCCTCCATCCCCTGGATATCCGAGATGCGGAGGACAGCAAGCCCGAGGCTGCGGAGCAAGAACAGCCCAACATCACCTTGCAGAAAATAAACACGAAAAAAAACGGCAAGATCATCTTGTTCGACCCGCCCGAGATCGATTATATCGAAAGCGTGGAAGGCTCGATCCTGGTCCATGTCGACGGCGAAAACTACGAATGCGCGCTGACGCTGACGGAGCTTGAGCAGCGACTTGCGAATTTCGGATTTTTCCGATGTCATCGTTCGTATATTGTTAATCTGCAAAAAGTAAGAGAAATTATTACGTGGACCAAGAACAGCTACAGTCTGCGACTAAGCACTGGCAAAGCCGCCGTTGTGCCGCTGTCCCGTTCGAAATTGCAGGAATTGAAGGCGCTGCTCAGCCTGTAGCGGGTACCATTCAGCCGAAAACCGCTACATTTCAGCCGTTTTTTATCGCTCGCCTGCCGGAATCGTCCTATACTGAGGCCATGAACGCAAAGAAAGCGATGGTGATGACGATGGCGAGAGATGTGATCCAGGTCGAGCAGCTTCGCAAAGCCTTCGGGATGCGGGAGGCGCTCAGCGACGTATCCTTTTCAGTACCCAAAGGGGAGATCTTCGGCTTCCTCGGTCCGAGCGGCGCCGGCAAAACAACGCTGATCAAGCTGCTGACCGCACAGCTTCATCCGACTCGCGGGCAAGCCTTCGTGCTTGGCAAGCCTGCGGCGGCGATGCAGCAGTCCGAACAAAAAATGCGCTTTGGCATCTTGACGGACAATAGCGGTCTATACGAAAGACTGAGCATACAAGAAAATCTGGCGTTGTATCGCCAGCTCTATGATCTTCCCCGCTCTTCGATCGAACGGGCGCTGCAGTTCGTCAATCTGAACGGCGAAAGCAAAAAGAAGGTTTCTCTCCTGTCGAAGGGAATGCGTCAGCGCGTTCTGTTGGCCCGCGCGATTATTCACGAGCCCGAGCTATTGTTTTTGGATGAGCCGACCTCGGCTCTCGATCCGGTCAATGCGGCTCACATTTACAAAGGCTTGCGTTACTTGAACGAGAACGGGACGACGATTTTCCTCACAACGCACAATATGGCCGAGGCGGAGCTGCTATGCCATCGTGTAGCGATCTTGTATCAAGGACAGATCCAGGCTCTCGACTCCCCCAAAGCGCTGAAAAGACAGCATCGCGAGCCTGTCGTTCGCGTCGACCTCGTCAATGGCGAGATGCATGAGCTTCCGATCGACGAGCAGTCGGCCGATCTGATCGCCGATTGGATGAAACGTGGATGCATCGACAGCTTGGACACGAAGGAGCCAAGCCTGGGCGACATTTTCATTAAAATGACAGGAAGTGAGCTGCTATGAACATCTCGGCGAGGCGTGTGCGGGCGATCTTCGTGAAGGACTACAAAGAATTTTCACGGAATTACGCCCTCTCCATTTTGTTGGTTTTCCCCTTGATTATGGCCGTTCTCTTCCGTGCCGCTGGCGCATCGTTGCCAGGCGCCATTGGCTTTCTGCTTAATATTTCGTTTGTGACCTTGACCTCTTTTGTTCAAGCCTGTCTGATCGCGGAGGAGAAGGAACGCAACACGTTGCGCTCCTTGATGATGACGCCCGCTACGAGACTCGACGTCTTAATCGGCAAAAGCGCGTTGGTTGGGGTGATGTCCGTTGTCGTGCTCGCAATTTCGCTTGTCATCTTTGGTTATGAGCCGGCAAACTGGTGGGCCTTCGTTGTCGCTAATCTGCTATCGATCATCCTGTACATCGCGGCCGGGACGATATGCGGTCTCTACTCCAAAACCTTGCTCGATGCGTCGCTCACCATCCTTCCTGTCGCGCTGATCTTCTCAGGCGCGCCATGGGGAGCGTTGCTGGCGGAGGATTATCCGATCTTCCGGGTGTTCGATTACATGCCGAGCAGCCAGCTCATCCATTTGCTTAATGTGCCGCACACCGGCTATGCCTGGAGCGACTTGGCCACGCCCTTGTTGTTCATATTCGGATGGACGGTTGTATTAACCGTGGCTGCTTTTGCGCTGTATCAGCGTCGCTTGAAGGATGAGTAGCGCGATGAAGACAGCGATCAAACTGCTGCAACATATCCAGGAGCGCGAAGCGAGGCAGCGTCTTGATCGCTATCGCGAAACCGTAGCGCGTATCCGGCAACGCGACAGACAGGCCTGGGACGATCAACAGTTGCAAGCGGAGTCGCTCCGGCTCAGGCAGCAAGCCCGCTCCGGCGTCTCGCCAAGCGAGCTGCTCATCGATGCTTATGCGCTCGTCTGCGAGGCGGCGAAGCGGACGCTTGGCTTGTTGCCCTACGATGTTCAGCTCATCGCCGCGATCGCGCTGCACGAGGGCTATTTGATCGAGCAGCATACCGGCGAAGGGAAGACGCTCTCGGCCGTCATGCCCGCCTATCTGCATGCACTGACCGGCAAAGGCGTCCATGTGCTGACGTTTAATGATTATTTGGCCCATCGCGATGCGCATTGGATGGGTCCGCTCTATACGTTCCTCGGGCTGACGGCAAGCGCAGTGCAAGCGGGCATGAGCGCGTCCGACAAACGACAAGCCTATGCCTCGGATATTACGTATGTAACCGCCAAGGAGGCGGGCTTCGATTATTTGCGCGACACGATCGCACTCGAGATAGCCGAGGTCGTGCACCGCCCGTTCCACTATGTCATCGTCGACGAAGCCGACTCGCTGCTGCTCGATGAAGCGCGCGTGCCGCTCGTCATCGCCAGCGAGCCGGGCGCCTCCGGCGAGGACGGCAGCCGTTTTGCCGCAGTGGCCAGGCAGCTCCGGGCAGACGAGCATTACGACTTCGACGAGTCCAAGCGCAATGTCTATCTGAACGAAGCTGGCGCAGCCCGGGCGGAGGAGCTGCTCGGCTGCGACAATCTGTACGAGAGCCGTCACAGTCATGTATTGATGGCCTTGAACTGCGCGCTCCATGCGGAGCTGCTCCTGCATCGGGACGTCGATTATATCGTGCGGGACGGCAGGATCGAGCTAATCGACGAGTACACCGGCCGCGTGGCGGACAACCGGCATTTGCCCGACGGGCTGCAAGCCGCGCTCGCGGCCAAGGAAGGGCTGCCCTTCAAGGCTGGGGGCAAGATCCTCGGTACGATCACGCTGCAGCACTTCCTGAGCCTCTATCCGAGTCTCTGCGGCATGACCGCTACCGCTCAAGACTCGGCGATGGAGTTCGAAGCGATCTATAACCTGGACGTGGTGCAGATTCCGCCGAACCGCCGGAACCTGCGCATCGACTATTCGCACAGGATCTACACCGACAAGGAGGCCAAGCTGAGGGCGCTGGTACAGGAAATCTCGATCGTCCATGCGACAGGACGTCCCATCCTGATCGGCACATCGAGCGTCGGGGAATCGGACGCGCTGGCGGAGGCGTTGACTGCGGCCGATGTGCCCTGCCGGGTCCTGAATGCCAGGAACGATGCCAAGGAAGCCGAGATTATCGCTAAAGCGGGAGAGCTCGGCGCCGTCACCGTGTCGACCAACATGGCGGGACGGGGCGTCGACATCCGGCTCGGCGGCGGCGATCCCGAGCAAGCGGAGATGATCGCCAGTCTGGGCGGGCTCTACGTCATCGGTACGAATCTGCACCAGAGCGTACGCATCGACAACCAGCTGCGCGGGCGATCCGGCCGCCAGGGCGACCCGGGATCGTCGATCTTTATGATCAGCCTGGAGGACGAGCTGTTGCTGAAGTTCGACATCGACCCGGCGATTCGCCAGCTCAGACAGGACGAACCGCTCGACGAATCGCTGCTGCCCGGCAAGGTCGCCCATATCCAGCGCATCCTGATGGAGCAGAACTTCGAGCTGCGTCAGGAGTTGAACAGCTATTCGGATATGCTTGAGGATCAGAGACGGATGCTGTACGAGGAGCGGCTCCGTATCTTGAACGGGGAGACGCCGATGAGCCCCTCGGAGCAGCGGGTGCGGCTGTTCTATATCGATGCGTGCTGGGCGGACCATCTTGCCTATGCTGCATACGTTCGCGAAGCGATCCATCTGACGAGTCTCGTCCACCGCAGTCCGATCGACGAATATCATGCCCAGATCATCGAGGCATTCGAGCAGATCCCGGCCAAGATCGAGCAAGCAACGGCGGACATGCTCGCCAGGCTCGGCGGCTCCGACGATCCGGCGAGCTGGGAGGCGCTCGGGCTGCACAGCCCCCCTTCTACCTGGACGTATCTCATGACCGATCAATATACATCCTACCTGCAAAATCCGCTCAAATGGGGCCCGCTCACGCTCGCCGCCTATTATCTGCGCAAGCTGGTGCGGCCGGTGTTCGGGTGGAAGCCGTTCTAGGGCGTGCCTGCAGACAGCCTTAGGGCGACATAATTCGCTTTTGGCCTTCGATCTGCTGAATCGGCGCAATATTTTGCGTGAACTCCAGCGTTCCCATATATTCGCCGTCTGCGGATCGGATGGCAAAATAACGGATGTAGACAAACATCCCCTTAATCGGTAGCCAGAAGTCTTCCACATCCTTGACCCCTGCCTTAAAATCCTCAAGCAGTTGATTGACGATATGGACGCTTTGCGGCGGATGACAGTTCTGCACCGTACGTCCGATAACGGCTTTGGTCCGGGCGAAAATCCGATCCGGCCCATGCGAGAAGAAGCGCACAACATCCTGCTCGTCGATGAAGGTCAGATCGACCGGCAAGTGATTAAACACGGCTTCCAGTTGCGCTACGGACATCAGGCCCGTTTCAAAACGAACATAGCCTCCGCCTTCGGCAGATCGTTCCTTGCTCGAAGCCGAAGAAGCGTCTGCCCCAACTCCTTCGCTACCGTCACGCTCCGTACCGGCGTGTGCGGCCGAACCCTCGCTTTGTTCTCCCTTAGCGACTGTGGAAGAAGCTGTATGAGATTGTGAGGAGGCCGACAGCGCCGCTTCCGCGCCGACCGGTTCCGCTGCTCGGGCAGGAATCCAGCGTTGCTCGGGTTCCACGAGACAGTAGCCGATTGTCGCGCTTTCTTCGGCAATTTTCACCCACTCATCCTCGGTGAGCTTGCCAAGCGCCATCGGGAGCAGGATGTTTTCTTCCTTATAAATCATCGCATTCACTTCTTCCAGCGTCCGTTCCAGATCGGCGCAAATGTCCGCCGCCTCGGCCGTATCGCCCTCCGTAAATGCCTGCAGCCGATTGCGAATATGTTTGACGCTGGCGCGGATGGCATCGTCGACGCCCCACATCACCTTGGTCGGACCATAGATGCCGTAACGTTCCAGATAAGGGAACAGCAAGTTTTCCTTGCGGCTGTAGTGCTTGTCAATCTCAAGCAGCCTTTCCAGATCCGTCGCCAGCTTGCTGCGGCCCGCTTCGTTCGCTTGCCTTGCAAACCGTTCCGCATGCAGCTTGATGCGGAAATTGGCATGCTGCTCGATTTCGCGATTTTCACGTTTAAACGTATGCACCGGATGACCAAGCTGCTCCTCGGGAGCGGTCGGAACAGCCGAATGAATCGTCTCGATGGAGCCTTTAAACACGGCGGTATGAACGGAGCACAGTCGCTGCACCTCCGATACCGGAATGCCTTCCTCTTCCATAAGCGCATGCTCGATTTCGGATATTTCGTCCACCGTCACATGTCCGACCGCTTCGCGAAACCGCTCCTGCACCTGCGCCACGCTTTGCCCGTTATGAAGATCGATAATGATCGACTTTAAAACACGCTGCCTGTCTGCCTTTAGCGCCTTCGCCTCATCATCCGCATACGATCTATTATTAATAAGTTCGCTCATTCGAACCGCCTCCTCGTTGAGAATCATTATCATCATTATATAAGGGTACTGACCGCCGCTTTGTGCGTATACGCACAACAGATGTGAACATCCAGACAAAAAAAATTCCAACCAAATCATAAATTTGCGGCATCGCTGCGAAAGCCAACTACGCCTACAATAGAAAGAAAGCACCGAAAAGAGGTGAAGCATGAGTCTGCGCAACCTTACCGTCTTCATCGCCGACGCCGACGAGCCTAGCGGGCGGGCGTTAATCCGCCCACTCGCCGGGCAAAACGCGCAGCTCGCCCTGAACAGTCCCTCCGGCGGCGCTGCCATCGGAGCCGAACTGGAGGCCGCGAAGGCTGCGGGCGCCCGCGTACTACCGCTGCGACTCGACCTGTGCAGCCGGGAAGCCCTCGCGGACGGCGTCGCTCGTATCGAGGATGAGCTAGGGCCGATCGATCTGCTCATCCACAACCCGCAGCGGTGCGAGCAAGCGACAATCGCCGAATGCAGCGAATCGCTGTTCCTGGACATCCTCGATGCCAACGCCAAGAGCGCCTTCCTCTGCACGCAGGCGATCGGCGGTCGGATGGCCGAGCGCGGCGGTGGATCGATCATATACGTCACGTCGATCCACGCGGAGAAGCCCACCGGCGCTTCCTTTGCGTACAGCGCCTCGCAAGGCGCGATCGCCATGCTCGCGGCCGAAGCGGCGCTGGAGCTGGGGCGGCGCGGCGTGCGGGTCAACACGGTCCAGCTTGGTCCGCTACAAAATCTAGCGGCTGGGCCTGTCAGTCCGCTCTCGACGCTCTACGACAACTATGAGCGCAAGACGCCGCTGCGCCCCGCCCAGGCGAGCGACCTCGCCTCGCTAGCCGTCTACCTCGCCGGCGAGACGGCAGGGGCGTTGCACGGGGCGACGATCCGGCTGGATGGCGGCTTGCTGCTGCATTACATGGACCATAAGATGAAGCCGCCCTCGGACGATACTGCCCGTAATAGCAGGCCGGAGCTTCGAGCGGACAAGAGAGGTGGTGACTGATGGACGTCACAGGCAAGGTCGCCCTCGTCACAGGCGCCGGCACTGGCATCGGCCAGGGCGTCGCCGTCGAGCTCGCTCGTCATGGGGCCAGGGTCGCTGTCCACTATAACCGCAGTCGCGAGGGCGCCGACGAGACCTGCCGACGGATCGCTGCGCTCGGCGGCGAGGCGCGGATCGTCCAGGGCGATATCGCCAGTCGGGACGAGGTGATCCGCTTCGTCGACGAGGCCGCCGAGGGCTGGGGGCGACTCGACATCCTGGTCAACAATGCGGCGCTCCAGCTTAACCTGGACCTGTACCGCCATGACGAGACGAGCTACGATCAGATCATGCATACCAATGTCAAAGGCTACTGGCTCTGCATGCAAGCCGCCTTGCCTCATATGAAGCGGCAGCTGGCCGGGCGCATCATCAACATCTCGTCCGTGCACGCCAAGCGGCCGACCGACTTTGACCCGGTCTATGCGATGAGCAAGGGCGCGATCCGGATGCTGACGCGCGAGGCTGCCATCGAGCTGGGCCACTATGGCATCACAGTGAATGCCATCGAGCCCGGCGCAGTCGATGTCGGCAAGTACAAGCGGCCGCGGCCCGAGCTGCCGCCTGCGGCAGGCGGGGCGCTGGCGCCCGACGATCTGCGGCTGCATTTCCCACTTGGCCGAGTCGGCCAGCCGCAGGATGTCGGCCAGTTGGTCTGTTTTATCGCTTCGGATGTTAGCGCTTTCTTATCTGGAGCTGCGATCCGCCTCGATGGCGCGAGCATGCTGCTCTGAGCACGGATGCACCATACTTTATCGCTAAGGGAGAGATACGATTGACTGACAAGACGACGACGTATGAAGAGACGCTGGCCCATGTACAGACGGCCAGCCGGCCCTCCGAGCTGCGCATCACCGATATCCGCTTCACCGATATCGTCGGCGGGCCGTTCCACAGCAGTCTGATCAAGGTATACACCAATCAGGGCATCACCGGCTTCGGCGAGGTGCGAGATGGCGCAGACAAGGTGTATGCTCAGCTGCTGAAGAGCCGCCTGCTCGGCGAGAATCCGTGCCAGATTGACAAGCTGTTCCGCCGCATCAAGCAGTTCGGCGGCCACGCTCGTCAAGGGGGCGGCGTCAGCGGCCTTGAGATCGCGCTCTGGGACTTGGCCGGCAAAGCGTATGGCGTGCCGATCTATCAGATGCTGGGCGGCAAGTTCCGCGACCGCGTCCGCATGTACTGCGATACCGAAGTGACGGGGCGCAACACCGGCACCGCGATGGGCGAGGCGCTGAAGCGGCGGATGGAGCTTGGCTTCACCTTCCTCAAGATGGACCTCGGCATCGGCCAGCTCATCCATGAGCCTGGGGCGCTCAGCGCGCCGCTCGGCTTCCTCGAGGAGATGCGGGATAAGTCGCGCAATCGCTACAATCAGAACTTCAACGAGATGACTGATGAGCAGATCCGCGAGGTGACGAACCGTCACTACGATATCTACAACATCCCTCATCCCTTCACAGGCATCCATGTCACCGAGCACGGACTCGATATCCTGGAGCAATACGTCGCCGATGTGCGGGCGGTCATCGGCTACCAGGTGCCGCTGGCGATCGATCACTTCGGCCATATCGGCATTGAGGACTGCATCAAGCTCGGGCGGCGCGTCGACAAGTTCAACCTGGCGTGGATGGAGGATATGATTCCGTGGCTGTATACGGAGCAGTATGCAAGGCTCGCGCGTGCGGTCACGACACCGATCTGCACCGGCGAGGATATCTATCTGAAGGAGAACTTCAAACCCCTGCTCGAGGCGGGCGGCGTCTCGGTCGTCCATCCCGACGTGCTGACCACAGGCGGCATCCTGGAGACCAAGAAGATCGGCGATATGGCACAGGACTATGGCGTGGCGATGGCGATCCATATGGCTGAGAGTCCGATCGCCTGTCTGGCTGCCGCTCATGTCGCGGCGGCGACGGAGAACTTCATGGCGCTCGAGTACCACTCCTGCGAGGTCGACTGGTGGGATGACATCATCGTCGCCCCGAGCTATGGCGGCAAGCTTGTCCAGCAGGGGTTCATGACGCTCACCGACGCGCCGGGCCTCGGCATCGACGATCTCAACGACGAGGTGCTGGCCGCTCATCTGCATCCCGACGTCCCCGGCGTCTGGGAGTCCACCGACCAGTGGAACCGGCTGATCGCCAACGACCGGTTGTGGAGCTGACAGACAGACGCGAATTATAGCTTGACGAAGAGACCGTCTCTATGTGAGACGGCCTCTTTTTACTGACGTTTCTCAAAAGCTCAAGAGACACGGAACTTAAATCCGGAGAAGCAAAGATAATGCTTCGGCAGTCGCTTTCTTACAGAAAGCTTACCGTATGGATATGTGTTCTCGGCACGCGCGGACAGCGCGGACAGCGCGCACAGTGTGAACCGTGCATACAGCGTGGACCTCGCGTGCATGGTGGCGTGCAGTGGGCAGCACGGGCAGCACGGACAGCGCGGGTAATACGAGCATCGCGGCAGTCCGGGCATGCCTTCTCGGCCCTCTCTTCGGTCCTTCCGAATTCTAACGCTCTCCCTCGGCCTTATTGGGCCCAAAAGGCAAGGTCTCCCGTTTTAATGCTCGCCCTGGAGCTTATTTCGGCAAAACCGCCCTGAAACGGGCATTTTTTTTGCAAATAAGCGCCGTGGCGATCGTTACGATATCCAAACACGCAAAACACGGCAAATAAGCGCCATGGCAAGCATTAGAGTTATGACGGCTTACGACGCCCTCTCCCGCGCACCCGACATGACTGGCGAGCGTTACCCTGTAGCTTTGTCAGCACCGCTTTCCGATGTTTTTTAACGACCGTTCGTTAAATTATTGACTTTTGACGGAGGCGTCAGCTATAATCCTCTCTATACGCCACAGGAGAGGGTGACTTATGACGACCAAAAAGGAAATGACAGCCGCTCATCTAATCGATATTTGCTTTGAGCTGTTTGCCGAGCATGGCATAGAGAAGACCAGCCTTGGCATGATCGCCAAAAAAGCGGGGCTGACCAAATCGTCCATCTACTATCACTTTGCTTCCAAGGAAGAAATGATTCGTTGCACGTTTGACCACATGTTCAAGGCGCATCAGTTCGCGAGTTATTTCCAACTGGACCAGCTCACCCAAGACAACTACCGGACATTCATCCTTCAAGGTGGTATCCGTATGCTGCCCAAGCAGGATGCGAACCATCGCGCCTCGCTGCGCGTGCTGCATGAATTCATGACGCTGGCCGAGCGGGACGAGCAATACAGGCAAAACATGATGGACATCCAACGGGACTTCATCGCAGGCTTCCAGCGTCTGGTGACGCTCGGCGCAGAGTGGGGACTGGTGCCGGAGGCGCATCTCGAGGAGAAGGCGACGTTGCTCGCGCTGACGATCGACCACTTGTCCAGATGCATGATGCTGGGGTACGAGCTAGCCTACCCTGCTCTATGGGAACAAGCTGTGAACAGCTTCCTACTCGCTGGAGAAGCCAGCGAGCCAACCGATCTGACATCAACGAATGGGGGATAAACACAATGAAAGCCTATATCATCACAGGAACTTCGCGGGGCATCGGAGAGGCGCTGGCAGAGCAGCTGGCACAGCCGGGGCATCGCATCTACTGTATCGCCAGAACGGCCAATGACAAGCTGGCGGAGCTGGCCGCCGCCCGCAACGCAACGCTAAGCCATCATCCGTATGACTTGAACGACCTGGAAGGCATCCCCGGGCTGCTGGAGGACATCCTCGCTTCCGCCCGCGAGCTATCTGATCTGGAAGCCGTCTATCTGATCAATAATGCAGGCATGCTCGCTCCGGTGATGCCGATCGGACAATGCGCATCCGAGCAGATCATCGCCAATATGTCGATCAATCTGCTGGCGCCGATGCTGCTCACCGCACGGTTCATCGAGCTTACCGAAACATGGGCGGTAGACAAGCGCATCCTGAACGTCTCGTCCGGCTCGGCCAAGTACCTGCTGCCCAATCAGAGCTGCTACAGCACCGCCAAGTCGGGGCTCGATTCGTTCACCAAGAGCATCCATCTGGAGCAGCAGCAGGCGACTGCGCCGGTGAAGATCGCATCCGTCTATCCCGGCGTGATCGATACGCAGATGCAAGCCGAGATCCGTTCCACGAGCAAGGAAGACTTCCCTTATGTCGACCAGTTCATCCAGCTCCAGCAGGAAGGCTTGCTGCAGACGCCCGCCTACACAGCCGAGAAGCTGCTGGCGCTGCTCGCGAGCGAAGCGTTCGGAGATACCCCGCTCGTCGAGCAACTGTAAGCGAGCAGCCTAAGTGGTCGAAGCGTACGAATCGGCATCATCCTCCAGTAAGCGGCCGCCGTCATGCCACTGCCCGTACAGCTTGCCCGCCCGCGTCTGGTCGATCAGCTTGGCGAGCCGCGCCTCGTACAGCTCGGGCTGGCTCCTGACGCTCTGGATCGTGTCGATCCGGATGCGCCGGTACAATGGAGGAAATGCCTCCCATTGCGCATAGACCGCCGGGTCTGCCCGCAGCCTGCTGTCGATGGCCGGATCGGTCGCGAAGGACGCCGGGTCCATATCCGGCAGCACCCGTCGTCCCGCCTCCGTCATCCGTCCCAGCCTCTCCAGCCGACGCACCCGCTCTTTGTTCAGCTCGGTCCAGGAGCTGCGGGGCTTGCGCGGCGACAGACGCTGGATGAACTGGTTGGTCGAGATTTTTTTCTTCGTGCTGTCGATCCAGCCATAGCACAGAGCCTCCTCGACCGCATCGAGATACAGCACGCGATCAGGCGCCGGCTTGAGACCGATCACGACCCAGCACTCCCGTTCCTTGTTGCTGTTGGCCGTCAGCCAGGCTCGCAGCTCTGCTCGGGTCTGCGCCGTCAGCACATTGTGCATCTCCATGCCTCTCACTCCTTCGGTTGGGTCAGGAATTGGCCGACTCGGATGGTTGATACCAATATAGCATATAATCCGTCATGGTGGACGGATGTCCGAGCTGCCGCAGCATCGTCGATACATTGCCCCGGTGGTAGGTGCCGTGATTGGCCACATGCAGGAGCATCTCGGAGAGACGCGTCGACCGCGTCGTCGCGAATGGATTGACGAGCACGATCTCGCGCTCCAGATCCGGCTGCTCCGCCAGCAAGGCGCGATACCGCTCGGCCAGTTGCTCCAGCGCTTGGTCGAACTGCTCCACTGTATAATGCTGCGTCTGCGCGAGGAGTGGCATCGAGGCTTCCAACGCCTCCTGCATGCCTATCCCCTGCAGCACCTGCAGCCACATCGTGTCGACGAGATAGATATGCGTGAAGGCATGGGCGATCGTCGGATAAGAGCTATTGACCTCCCGAGTCATCACCTCGGCGGGCAAGCTCCCGATGTGGCCGAGCAGCGTCCGGTTCGCCCAGACATGATAGTTGAACATGTGCAATGGATAATTCATCTTATTCGTCTCCTTTTTGAACACGCAAATTTTGGATTGCGTAGTTGTGCGGCTTCTGCCTGTACACATTATAAAAAAGGAAGTCTGACAGCATCCTGTCAGACTTCCTCATAACGTGCAAGCATATGTTGCAGCTCCCGCTTCAGCACGGCTCGCAGCTCTGGCGGCTCCAGCACCTCCGCACCTCTGCCCAGTCCGAGCAACAGGCCGTGAAGCCATCGCGCCTGCTCAGGCTGGCGCACCGAGATACGCAAGGTCATGCTGCCGTCGGCATGCTGCTCTTTGTCGGCCCATTGGAACTGATCCAGCGCCTCGCTCAGCGACTCCGGCCCCACGAGGATCACGACCTCCTGCAGCTCATCCTGTCCAGCGCCTGCGGTCAGCTGCTCGCCTGCGGCCAGCCGCTCCTCGGCGGGCAGCGCCCGCCGCGGCGCGAAGCGCCGACCGGTCAACGTCAGTTCAAGCATCCGCGAGAGCCGGAACTCCCGATGCGCCTCTCGCGTCAGGCACCATCCCTGCACGTACCAGGCTCCGAACTTGAACAGCAGCTGCGCCGGCTCGATCTCCCGCGTCGTCCGCGTATTGCGCGCATCGACATAGTCGAAGCGGACGACGATGCCGTCGGTCATCGCCTTGCGCAGCTGCTGCAGCGCGGCGGGCGCGGTCCGACGCGTCTCCAGATCGACCGCAAGGCGGGGATTCGCATGCTGCGAGTCGATCGCGCGCAGCCGCTCGATCGTCCCTTGCGTCCGCTCGTCCTCGAAGACGCTCGCCAGCCCCTCCAGCACCGTGATCAGATTATCCACATCATAAGAGCCGAGCAGACTGCGATCCAGCTTGTAGCCCTCCATCATGCCGTAGCCGCCCTTTTGCCCCTGATGGGAGACGACCGGGAATCCCGCCGCGCTGATCGTATCGATATCCCGATAGATCGTCCGCTGCGACACCTGGAACTCCTCCGCCAGCGTAGTCGCCGACAGCACCTCGTGATTAAGCAGCTTGTAGATCATCGCGATCAGCCGTTCCAGTTTCATGCGCGCCACCCGCCATTCCTCTTGTACGATATGGCCTAGTATAGCATAGTGGCGGATGCTGCACAGCGAAGCCGTGCAGCCGATCACCCCAGCTTGGCGCATCCAGCTCCCTTACCCTGCGCGCGCCGCCTCCATCAGCCCGAGGATATAGCCGACGCCGAACAGGCGGCCGAGCAGCTCGTAGCCGGGGTTGGCGTTGTCCTCGCCCTCCATCGTCGGCACATGGTCGGGACGGGCCGGACCGTCGAAGCCGACCTCGTAATACGTCCGCATCGCCTGCAGCATATCCGTCTTGCCGTCGTCGTGGAACGTCTCCTCGAACTTCTCCGGCGTGCCGCGCACGTCGCGGAAGTGGACGAAAAACATCTTGCCCTGCTGCGCAAACGCCCGGATCGTCGCCGGGATGTCCTCGCCCGCCGTCGCCAGCGTGCCCTGGCACATCGTAATGCCGCTATACGGACTCGGCACCAGGTCGATCGCCCGCTGCAAGGCCGCGGCGCTGGTCAGGATGCGCGAGATGCCGCGGATCGGCGTGATCGGCGGATCATCCGGGTGGAGCGCCAGCCGCACGCCCGCTTGCTCCGCCACCGGCACGATCCGCTCGAGGAAGTAATGCAGATTCTCCCATAGCTGCGCCTCCGACACCTCGCCGGCCTCCGTCAAGGACGCGCCATGCATCAGGCTGTGATCGTAGCTGGAGACAAGCGCGCCGCCGCGCGTCCGCGTCGTCGTCGACGTGCGGAACCAGTTGAACTGGGCCATGAAGTTGTAGCAGAGCACCGGGATGCCGGCCGCCCCCATGTTCGTCACGAAGCGCTGGAATACCTCGATCTCGGCATCGCGTCCTTCCGTCCCCAGCTTGATATGATTGCTCGGCGGCATCGACTCGATGACCGACAACGTCAGCCCATGGTCGGCGAACCGCTGCTTCATCCGGATGAGCGGCATCAGCTCCCACGGCGGCTCGACCTTCTCCTCCCAGGGCAGTCCGCTGACGGCATGGTTGACATTCATTTGCTTGGCAAGCTGCCACAGCCGGTTTGGCTGCGAGCTGAAAAATTCGGCTAATTGCATCGGTTTCTCCTTTCGGGATTATCCCGCTCTTGATGCGATCTCCATTCCCGCCTTGTTGATTTTATCGTAGGCCTGCTCAATGGTCTGTTGACCGAAGCTGACGGCCTCCATCTCTTTGACATAGTTATCAGCCCACTCTGAGTAGCCTGCAGCGACGGGGTAGAACGGCATCGCCTTATCCAATGCCAGGTCGTAGAGCTCTTTGCCCAGAATATCCTTTGCTTCCAATGTCGGCTCCAGCTCGGCGTAGTTTTCGGCGGAGATCGGGATGCCTCTCGTCAGACCCAGCGCTTTGCCTGCTTCTTTGTCGGTAATGAACCATTTCACGAATGCTTTGGCCTCATCCATGTGCGGAGTCGCCGCATTGACCGCGAGGAAGATCGTCGACTGCGCCCAGCCGCCGCCAGCCGGTCCGGTCGGCAAGGTCGTGACCCCGACCTTTCCTGGCATCAGTTGCTCCAGGGCGCTGACCGAGCCGGTCGTCGCGCCGCGGGTCATGACGACGCCGGATGCCATCGGATCCGCCTGCGGATCATTTTCCTGGAACGCAGCGCTCCGGTCGGCAGGAGCCACAATACCCTGCTCCCTGAACTCTGCATAAGTCGAGTAGTACGTCATGAACATCTCTTTGTCAAGATTAAACGTCTTGCCATTGTCAGCCATGATGGGCTCTCCTCCCATGCCGACCTGGTAGTTGTTGTAGTCGGCCCAGGCTCCGCTATCGCCAATCGGATATTTGCCATCCGGCAGCTTGGCGCGCGCATCTCTCGCCCATTGGAAGTACTCCTCGTACGTCCAGCCCGGTTGCGGCAGCGGGATGCCGTTGGCCTCCAGCTCCTCTTTGTTGAAGGCCATGCCCTGGGCATTTTGGCTAAGCGGAATGACGTACAGCTTGCCGTCAATTTTCAGATTCTCGATGACGGTATCGTCGACGATGCCCGACAGATCAACATCCGTCAGATCTGCCAGCTGCCCGCGCGTAACATATTCTTGCAGGTAAGCGGCATCCATCTGCAGCACATCCGGGATCGTCCGGGAGGCGGCCAGCGTCGGCAGCTTCTGCCAATAAGCGTCCCAAGACATCGCTTCTGTCTTGAAGGTCACATTCGGGTTTTGCGACGTGTAAATGTCCAACGCCTTATTCGTCGCTTCATGCCGCGCATCCGTGCCCCACCACATGATGCCAAGCTCGGTGGCTCCCCCTTTGGCGCCGCCATTATTATCGGGTGTTGTAGGTGTCGTGCCGCCGCCGTTGTTCGGCGGATTATTGTTGCCCCCTCCGGAACAGGCAGTCAACAGGAGCAGCAAGGCCAGGGTGAGCAGCGACCAGCTTTTGGCATAACGTTTCTGCATACATTTTATCCCCTCTCTGATGGTTTGGCGGTCATACTATCCTTTTAGCCCTGTTGTAGCGATTCCCTCTACAAAGTACTTTTGCGCGAACATGAAGATCAGGGCGGAAGGCATCACGGACAGCAAGGACATCGCTAGCAATTGCCCCCACTGGACATCGAACTGGTCAATAAACATCCGTAAGCCCAGTCCGACGGTAAACTTGCTAACGGAGCTCAAGTACAACAACTGACCGAAGAAATCGTCCCAGCTCCAGATAAAGGTGAAAATCCCCACCGTCACCAGCGCCGGCTTGATCAGCGGCAGGATGATGCGGAAGAAAATTCCGTATACCGACGCGCCGTCGATTTTGGCTGCTTCATCGAGATCGCGGGGCAATCCCCGGATGAACTGCACGAGGAGGAAGATGAAGAAAGCGCCGCCGCCAAAAAAGTGAGGCAGCACCAGCGGGACGTAGCTGTCGGTGAAACCAAAGCTGTTAAACAAAATATATTGCGGAACAATAGTCACCTGAGTAGGAAGCATCATGGTGAGCAGCAGGATGGCGAACCACATGCCGCGAAGCTTGAAGTTCAGCCTTCCGAATCCGTAAGCAACGAGCGCTGCAGTAAGGACGCCGCCGACGACATTGCCCAGCTCCATCAGCAAGGTATTGGCAAAAAATCGGCCGAAGCTATGCTGGTTGGAATAATTCCAGCCCTTCGTATAGTTCTCCCACATCAGCTCTGTAGGCCAGATCGTCGGCAGACTAAGCTCGGCTACCGACTTCAAGGACGCCCCGACCCACCAGATGACCGGGTAGATCATAATCAACGAGAACGCTATTAACAGAAGGTGGGGGAGCACTTTCGCGCGAAAGGATTTCATTTCGTTTTCCCCCCATCCGATTCGTAGAATACCCAGTAGCGCGAAGCTACGAAATTGATGAGCGTCAGCAAGGCGACGATGACGAGCAGAATCCAGGCGAGTGCGGATGCATATCCCATTTGATAATGCTTAAACGCTTTTTCATACAGGAACAACGCGTACATATACGTCGAGTTAACGGGCCCGCCATTGGTGATGATGAAGGCAGCCGTGAACATCTGGAACGAACCGATAATGCCAAGCACGAGATTAAAAAACATCACCGGCGAGAGCATCGGCAGCGTAATACTGACGAATTTGCGAATGCGTCCTGCGCCATCCACCGAAGCCGATTCGTAGAGCTCGCCAGGGATCTGCTTCAGACCGGCGAGGAAGATAACCATGGTCGAACCGAATTGCCACGTATTCAGCAAAATCAACGTCCCGAGCGCGGTATCCGGATTGGAAATCCAGGCCGTTCCCTCCATGCCAAACCAGGAGAGCACATGATTGATATAACCATCGGCTCCGAACATATTGCGCCACAGCGCCGCTACGGCGATGCTGCCGCCGATCAGAGACGGGAAATAAATGGCGGTTCGGTACGCGTTCATGCCCCGCAAGCTTTTGACCAGCGCCATGGCGACCATGAGCGAGAAAAACAGCTTCAGCGGGACGGATACGACGACAAACAGGAAGGTCACGGTAAGGGATTTGGTAAACGTCGAATCGTCGGTTAAGATCTTGACATAATTATCTGTCCCGAGCCACGTGGGGGCGCCGACGTCCAGCATGGAGTAGTTCGTGAAGGATAAATACAAGGATTGGGCGATCGGCCAGAGCGTGAGCAGCAGAAACCCGATCAGCCAGGGAGAAATGAAAATATAGCCGGCAAGGTTGTGCTCTTTCTTAAACATGAACCTCCTCCTCTTGCAACCGTCTTGATATGAGGCTGTTCCTATAATGTATACGAAAGCGGTTTCATCGGAAAGGCGAAGATTTTATGAATAGGTTGGTTTTCTTTCATGAACGTCGGGGACATAGGGGGAAAATTTACACTGCGGCCTCGCCAAACAACACAAGAAAGTCACATCGACAACCACGTCATTGTGCAGCACAATAAGGATATGATCGGCTCGACCACTCTAAGGGGAAGAAGGTGCTTCATATTGAAATTCGATCATCGGGATGACATTATTCAGCTGACGCCGCTTTGGGAAGGCGAACGCTTTGACAATGGAAGGCCGCGGGTATCGGAGGATGTCCTGAACCGGATGCGACGCATTACGCTAGAGGAAGCATGGGGACCGCTATGGAACAGGGGATATACGTTTCAATTTGAAGGCGATTTCAAAATGATACATCCGAATAAAACGATGGTCGGCCGGGCAGTGACGGCGGTCATGGTGCCCAAGCGGCCCGATCTGCATGAGACGCTGCTAAATTACGGACATGAACAAGAAGGCAGGCGCGGCTTCTTTAATCAATGGGTCATCGATACGCTCGTCGAGGATGATGTCGTCGTCGTCGATATGTTCGACAAGATCCATCTCGGTACGTATGTTGGCGGCAATCTGTCCACTGCCATCAGCACCCGCACCAAGCGGGGCGGCGCCGTCGTCTGGGGGGGCATTCGCGATAACCAGCAGATCGTTGAGATCGACAATATTAATGTGTATTACCGGGGCAGCGATCCGACCGCGATCGGCGATGTCACGATGGTCAGCATGAACGGCCCGACGCGGATCGGCAAGGCGATCTGCATGCCGGGCGATGTCGTGCTGGGCACGCCGTCGGGCGTCATCTTCATCCCGCCGCATCTGGCGGAGCTGACCGTCGTCCAGGCCGAGAAGTCGCAGGTGCGGGATATTTTCGGCTTCGTCCGTCTCAAGGAAGGGGTGTACTCTACCGCCCAGATCGACGCCGCCTGGGACAAGGACCTCTGGCAGGACTTCAAGGGCTGGTTCGACAATGAAGAGGCGGCCGCTCCTTATCGCCATCTGAACTGGGATAAGGAACTGGCGGAGGCCAAGGAGAAGAGCGGCCCTGGCGGAGATGTGCGGTTATAAATAAATGATCCACTAAGCAATAATACTAAGGCATAATACGCAAAAGCCAGCGACTCCACTATCGCTGGCTTTTTTTGATTACTGCCTCTTTCGCTAAGTCATCTTGATTAGGTCTTCTTGATCCGGCTGGTCCTGCTCATCAGATAGAGCAAGTACGGCGCGCCCAGCAGCGCTGTCACGATGCCGGAGGGCAGCTCTTTGGGGACGATCACCATCCGGCCGATCCAATCGGCCCCGGCCAGCAAGATGCCGCCGAGCAGCGCAGCCACGATCATCGATTGCCGGAAGCGGGGGCCGACCAGCATCCGCGCGGCATGCGGCGCGAGCAGACCGATAAAGCCGACGGAGCCGACATTGGCCGCAGCCACGGAAGCCAGCACGACGGCAACGCCCGCCACAGCCAGCCGGGTATTACGCACATGCAGACCAAGACCGGTCGAGCTTTCTTCGTTGAATGTCAACAGCTCCGTCCTGCGGCCGAGCCAATAGGCGATCGGCACCAGGATGAGCAGCACCGGCACGATCCGCTCGACCTCGGTCCAGCCGCGATTGTACGTGCTGCCCGCCATCCACGACAAGGCGGGCGCTACAGCGACCTTGGCGTGGATGATCATCAGGTTGATAATCGCCGAGCCCAAGGCAGCGACGGCGATCCCGACCAGCGTCAGGACCGTCGGATGCAGTCCTCGCCTCCAGGCGACCGCATAGACCAGCGCCGCTGCAGCCGTGCCACCCAGTACAGCTCCCAGCGGGACCCAGCCTGCTGCCAGCTGCGGGAAGGCAACCATCACGAGCAGCGCGCCTGCGCCTGCTCCGCTGGTGATCCCGATCACCTGGGGATCGCCGAGCGGGTTGCGCACCGCGTGCTGGAGCAGACAGCCGCTGATCGCCAGCGCCATCCCGGACAAGCCGGCCGTGAGCAGGCGGGGCAGCCGCATATCGACCAGGATCTGCCGGTACATCGCTTCGCCGCCCCCGGTCAATGCCGCCACGACTTCCGAGAACGGAATCTTCAAGCTGCCATACATCAGACTGAGCACCCAGACCGTCAGCAGCACTACAGCGAGCAGCGGCGCGGTCACTGCAAAGGGGACACGCGCGCCCGAGCCGGTCATCGCCGTGCCGCCGGCGCTTCCTCCCGTCATCGAACGGGAGACGCGCAGCGCCAGCCAGATGAGCCATGGCGCGCCGATCATCGCCGTGATCGCTCCGACAGGCAGCTCGCCATACAGATCGACGAATATCCGGCCAACAGAGTCTGCGCCGACGAGCAGCGCCGCCCCCCAGATCGCGGAGAGCGGGATCAGCCATACATGCTTGATCACCCCCGAGAGCCGTACCAGATGGGGAGCGACCAGGCCGATGAAGCCGATCGGTCCGACGACGCTTACGGTGATGCTCGCGAGCACAACCCCGGATCCCATCGCCGCCACCCGGGCTGCGCCGACACGCTGACCGAGCGAGCGCGCCGACTCTTCATGCAGGGTGAGCATATCCCACTGCCGCGAGGCCAGCAGCACGATTATCAGCATCCCCCCTACCCAGGGAAAGGCAAAGCCGACACCGCTCCAGTCGTTCTGGATCAGCGAGCCCGATCCCCACAGGAAGATCCCCTGCACCGTCTGCTGATTGAGCAGCACCAGCGCGCTTGTCACCGACGATAGCACCAGGGTAACGATCATCCCGGACAACGCGATCCGCAAAGGCGATGCCTGCGCTCTGCCTGCCAACGCATATACCGCAACAGAAGCCAGCGCACCGCCTGTTACCGCGAGCGGCAGCGCATACTGAGCCAGCAGTCCGGGCCAGAAGATCATCCCGACGACTACAGCCAGATAAGCGCCCGCGTTCACACCCAGCGTCGTCTCCGAAGCCAGCGGATTGCGCGTGACGGTCTGCATCAGCACGCCGGCTGCCGCCAGCGCCGCGCCGGCCAGCAGCCCGATCACCGTGCGCGGTAGACGAACGCTGCGGATCATATGATGCTCCGTGATGTCCTGAGGCGAGACGATCGCCTGGATCACGGAGCTGATCGAGATATCCGCGAGCCCTTGCGTCAGGCTCACAAACGACAAAACGAGCAGCACGCCCACGCCCGAGAGCATCATCCACCAAACCCGCCAGCCGCTTTTGGACGCAGTAGAGGGCGTCCCGTAGGCGCCCTCCGTACTAGATGATGATGCTGGATGTTTGACCGGACTCATTGCGATAACAGCTCTGCCGTCTTACGGGCCATCGTCTGTGCGCCCAGAGGCCCGCCGTACGGCCACATGTCGCCGCCCAGCGCATACACCCGGCCTTCCTTGACGAAGTTCAGGCCGTTCCAGACCGGATTGTCCTTCAGTTGGTTCTCGATGATATTGTCGCTATCTTGGACAATATGCAGGAAGTTCGCGTCCTGAAGAGCTGGCAGCGCCTCTACGTCCGTTGTACTAAAGCCGTAGATTTCGAATTGTGCAGGCTTGTAGGCATTTGTCAGTCCGATATGTTCCAGAATCTTGACTGCCTGCGAGTTGTCAGTCGAGATACGGAACGTCACTGCGTTTTGGTTGCTATAGCCCATCGCCAACACAAACGGCCGCTCTGTCAAACCGGCAGCTTCCAGCTTGGCTTTGGCATCGGCGTAGGTCTGATCGAGATCGCTCAGCACTTGCGCGGCCTCGTCCTTTTTGTCCAGCACATCCGCAATGGTCTGGAATGTACTGATCATCTCCTCATACTGGTCGCCCTGTCCTTCTGCCGGATAAGGGTCGAACACCAGCGTCGGCGCGATGTTGCTGAATGTTTCATAATGAGCCTCAATATTATTTTTCAGTCCAATGATCAGGTCCGGCTTCAGCGAGGCGATAACCTCCAGATTAGGCTCCTGACGCAGCCCTACATCCGTAACCTCCGCGCCGATCTCGACTGGAATGTCCACCCATTTATTCATACCCTCGATATCAGCGATCCCGACAGGTTGAATGCCCAGCGCCAGCACATCCTCTGCGTAGAGCCATTCGAGAGCGACGATACGCTGCGGCACGCCAGTAATCTCCGTCTCTCCCATCACATGCTTGATCGTGCGGGTTTGCGGTTCTGTATTGGAAGGCTGCTCGTTGCCAGCTTCTTGGTTTTGTTCATTTTGTCCGCCTGCCGTCGATTCGTTATTGGTTCCGCCAGCATTAGGCGACGAACCTCCGCCACATCCGGCTGCAACAAATGCCAAGATTACCAACATCAAAAATAGACCCTTCACGTTTCTCAATTCCAACTCTCCCTTTCCTAAGTAACAATATCCAAATCAGAATAAGTATGGCACAAAATTGATAGTGATTCTCACTTTCATTCCAGAGACAATGATATCGGTTCTCAATTGGATTGTCAACAACCTTAAACTTGGAAGCTGGACGGAAGATCAAGAGGCCTATGCGCATGCCGCATAGGCCTCTTACAGCTCCGGACTTGCGAGTCATCGCATCCGGCCTCGAGTGTGAGGATGAAGTTCCTTGGGAAGCTAATAGATACTCCACAGACCGATCTCCTCAAACTAGGGCTCCATACTTTCTAGGCCTAGTCTGCCAGCTCGAGCCGGACGCCAGCCTCGCCGCACGCCTGCCGCAGCGGCTCCTCGGGCCACTGATCGGTGACGATCCGTTGGACGCCGGAGAGCGGGGCGAAGGAGACGAGCATCCGGGCTCCGAACTTGGTATGATCGAGCACGATCGTCGTCTCCGCAGCTTGGCGGATCGCGGTCTGCTTGATCTCGGCTTCGTACAGGTTCGAGTTGCTGAAGCCATGCGCGACCGTAAGTCCGGTCGCTCCGAGGAAGATTCGGTCGAACGCCATCGTAGCCAAATTTTGCGCCGCAATCGGACCGACCAGCGAGTGCGTCGCCTCCAGCAGCATGCCCCCGGTCATCAGTACCGGAATCTGCTTGCCGGAGAGCTCTGCGGCGACGTTCAACGCATTGGTCACCACCGTCACCTTCATGCCGGAAGGCAAGAACTTCGCGACCTGCAGCGTCGTCGTCCCGCCGTCGATGAACACCGACTCTCCCGGCCGGATGAGACTGGCCGCATAGCGGCCGATCCTCGCCTTTTCCTCCATGAGGATGCTCGCCCGCTCCTGCAGCGCGATATCCTTGCCGACGAAGATCGCCCCGCCGAATATCCGCTTGACCGCTCCCGTCTCCTCCAGCTTCTCGAGGTCGCGGCGGATCGTCATCTCCGTCACCTGGTAGGCTTCCTTCAACGCTGCGATTCGCAGTTCCCCCTCACGGGAGAGTTGCTCCAGCATCTGTTGCTGACGGGCGTTTAAGCCTTGCATTGCGCTTGGTTTCATACCTTCTTGCCTCCGATGGACTGATATCCCGCTATGGCTTTATTATCCACGCTCAGCAGTCAACATTCAACTCCAGCCGATAGGCGATCGACTCTCCCGGCTGCAGCATCGGCAAGCCCTCGCTGCTGCGCTGCGCCTCGCGCCCCTCTACCCGACAGTTGGTCGGCTCCAGCCCCAGCACATGCTCGCCCGCACCGGGCATCCGCCATTGCACTAGCAGCGGCAGCGAATCGCTCGACCAGCGCAGCGAGACGGCGAGCGGCCGCCGCTGATCGGCGACCGGGAAGGCAGGATTGACGATGCGGGCTTCGGCCATCCGCTCGTCGTCCACCGCCGCCTGCCGCACCCGATGATAATATACCGTCTCGGCTATCTCGGCATCCGGCTCCTGCCAGCTGCCCGCTTGCGCGAGCATGTCGTCCGCGCCGCCGCGCGCCTCACGCTCGGCATCGGGCAGCAGGATGCGCGTATCCGGGCCGAGCAGCGGGAAGCCGAAGTTGAAGTGGTAGAGCATCATATGGACAGCGGGCTGGAATCCGACATTCTCCACCCGGTCGGTGATGACGATCCGATTATCCCCCAGCCTGCCGGAGATCTCGCGGATCAACCGAAGCTTGCTGCCGAAGATCGCCGTCTCCTCGACGACACCGGACACGCTCCAGCCCAGCTCATCGCCCTCCCAAGCCTCGCGGACGCTCACCTGTCTCGCCGGAGTATGATGGACGCGGCCATGCAGGCCGTAGCTCCCCGAATCGTCGACTGACGGGCTGCCGACATGGGAGAGCCCGCAGGTCATCAGCAAGCCGCCGGAGGCGGTGCGCAGCCAGTCGGCGCCGCCGGACTCATAATGCATCGGATGGACATCGCCGTTGGGCGACTGCCACGACAAGGGCACGCCCCAGAGCTGCGCCAACGAGATATCCATCCCCTTGTCCGGCGTAATCTCGAAGGCCAATCCCGCTCCCGTCCGCACCTCGATGATCTCCGTGCCCGCTTCCTTGCCCTCGGTCAGCCGCATCCGCCGGACGCCGCCGATCTGGCCCAGTCGGCCTACGCGCGCTTCGAGCTCCCGGCGCGTCCGTTGCTCTCCGTATAGCTGCATCTGCACCTCTCCTCCTCGCTCTTGCGCCTGCTATTCATTCCTGCTACTCATTCCTGCTACTCATCCTCCAGCACGACAGGCATCCGCACCACAGCCGGGTCGGTGAAGATGTCCAGCTCGTCCCGGCTCGTACTGGAGAACTCCGAGACGATCGCCCCCTCGGGCCCGGCCTGGAACCAATGGTTGGTGTCCGGCGGGATCGTGTATTGCTCGCCCGGCCTTAGCACGATCTCGTGAAATACCGTATATGACGACTCGCTCCCGGCCGGTATAACAGCCTGGATCTTCGACGGCTCCCCTTCGACATAGAGCAGCACGCTGCCGGAGCGGCAGCGGAACGTCTCCATCTTGCCCGGCAGGCCATCCACCGACGGGTGGCGATGCTCCGGGCAGGTCTGCCCGGGGAACAGCACCAGATCCTTGGCGCAGTATCGATCCGTGTTGATATAAGTGATAAGCTCCAGTCCCTGCACCGCCAGATTGCCCAGCCCGAAGCCGGCGACCTCGATGCCCTCCTGCTCCTCTCGGCTCAGCACGATGCCCGCCTCCGCCAGCATCTGTGCCGCGCGCGCCTGTGCCTGACGCACCTCGCTTCTCGTAATCGACATCCCGTCTCCTCGCTTTCCTCGTGTCAACGCTCGCTATACTCGCGTAACTATATGCTCACGCAACTGTATACTCAGGCCTCTATATACTATTACTCCCGATACAATCACTCACTCATGTACTCGCACTCACGCGCCTGCGTGCGCCTGCGCTTCCCAGATGCCGGTGTCCGCATGCCGGGTCCAGCCCGGCAGCGACAGCGTCATCTCCCGTTGCTGCCAGCCGGCGGCGATGCGCGCCTGTACATCCTCCCAGCTCGGGATGCCGCTGACCGCGTCCGCACGCTCGACATTGCACGCGCCGGTGCCGACCGCGCCGAGCGCCATCTCCTCGATCGTCAGCCCCTTGGACAGACCGGCGAGGAAGCCGGCGATCGTACAATCGCCTGCGCCTGTCGTGCCCACCGTATCGACGACGTAGCAGGGCGCCAGCAAGCGCCGATCCGTCCAGTTGTCCAGCACCGCCTCTTCCGGCGCGCAGCGCCCGATCGTCCGCAGACGCTCGCCGTCAGCTGTCGTCCGCAGATACAGTCCATGCTCGCCGAGCTTGATCCCGACGACCGCCGTCCCCATGTCCAGCAGCTGCTGCGACAGCGCTTCCAGCAATGGGCCGTCCGCGCACGCCAGCAGCTCGGTCGTCCCGTGCAGCTCGCACAGCTCCCGATACTGGCCGGGTCGCAGCATGTACAGGAGCTCCTCGAAGCTCGGCAGGAACACATCGACCAGCGGTAGCACGCGCGCCAGGATGCTCAGCCAGTCCGCCTGTCCGGCGGGCGAGTCCGGCTCCGGCCGGGCCATGTCCAGCGACACCGTCAAGCCGTGTGCCTTGACCTTGGACAGCAGCCGCGCAAGCTCCGCGCCCTCCTGCTCATACATCCTGCGCATGAGCGGCGGATAGCCAAAGTGGAACAAACGCGCATCCGGCAAGGCCTCATCCGGCACGTCGTCGGAGGTGAAGGTATCGTTGGCTCCTGTACAATGCAGGAATACCCGATCGATCCCGGGCGGACTGATCACCAGCGAGTAGGAGCTATGCTCGCCTGGGGAGACGATCATCCCCCCGGACAGCGAGCTCCCGTAACGATCGAGCTGGCTGCGGATCGCATCGCCGAACAGATCATCGCCCACCTTGCCCATCAGCTTGACGGGCAGGCCTAGCCGATGCAGAGCAAGCCCCGTATTGGACACCGTGCCGCCGGTCGCGAGCTGGACGGGACCGACGTCCACGAGCTTGCCGGGGGCGAGCAGCTCGCCCATCCCCTGGCCCTGGCTCGTCCCGTGCATCGCCGGGATCACGTCGAGACAGATATGTCCGGCTACGATCAGCTCTGGCTGGACATCCTCCCGAAGGTTCACGCCAAGCCCTCCCAGTCGACAGCGACCGTATCGCCCGACCGTTCGGACGCCAGCGCCGCCGTGAACAGAGCATGACTGCCAGCCGCTTCCTCGGGCAGCGCGCAAGTGAAGGGCTGACTCATACCGGCGCGGCCATGGACGACCTCATCGCAGAACGCTGCCCACATCTGCAGGATCGAGTCGGAGAAGCCGAATTCGAAGATCCCGCCCGTAATCGTGCCATAAGCCGATTTGTACGGCGCATCGACGACATGCCACGCTTGCTGAGCGCCCGGCTCATACGGCAGCGAGGCGACCTGCTTCGGATTTTTGGTCGTGTACTCCGCCGACATCTTCGTCCCCTGGATACGGATAAACCATGTATTCGCATGCCCTGGAGCGATCCGCTTGGTCGAGAGCACCATCGGGAATTGCTGGTCCGCCGTCTTCACGTCGCAAGCCAGGATCGCGTTGTCCCACGTCTCGCATGGCGCCATGCCGCCCTTGCCGTCCGGACGCTCCTCGACAATCTTGGAGAGCAGCGCTCGCACGCTCGCAGGCTTCCAGCCGAACCGCAGCGGCAGATGCAGCACATGCAGGCCAAGATCGCCCATACAGCCGTACTCGCCATTGGTGGCGATCCGTCGCTTCCAGTTGATCGGCTTGGTCGGGTCCAGGTCGCTCGAATGCCAGAAGCCTGCCTCGACCTCGATGATATTGCCGAACTTGCCTTCGTTCACCCACTGCACGATCTGCTGCGCGCCCGGGAAAAACGGGAACTCCGAGGAGCTGCGCACGACGACGTCCGGATTCTCCCGAATCGCCGCCATGATCGCCGCATTCGCCGCCTGATCGATGCCGAATGGCTTCTCGCCGAGCAGATGCTTGCCCGCGCGGATAATATCGATATAGATCTGCTCATGCAGGTTGTGCGGTACAGCGCAGTAGATCGCTTCGACGTCAGGATCGGCCAGCAGCTCCTTGTAGTCGGTATAGGCGCGCTGTACGCTCGGCACCTGCTCCTGGAACCACTGAGTCGCGGCAGGATTGGCGTCGCATACCGCGACGATCCGCGGCTCGAAGTCGACGCCGGTCAGATGGCACCAGCGTGCGGCTGCGCTCGCGAACTCCTTGCCCATCAGTCCGCAGCCGATGACGCCAAACGAGACAATCTTCTTGCTCATCGATTCGACGCTCCCTTCAGGATCGCCAGCGCCTCTTCGGCGGTCGCGCCATTATGGACGACGCTCATCAGGGCGGCCGTCATGCCGGCAGGGTCCGGATGCTGGACAACGTTGCGGCCGTAGACGATCCCGGCAGCGCCCTGCTTCATCAGCTCGACCGTACGCTCGACGATCTCCTCGTCGCTCGCGCGACCGCCGCCCCGCACCAGCACCGGGATACCGGAAGCTACCTCGATGACGCGATGGTACTCAGTCACATCGTCGCACGGATCGGCCTTGATCACATCGGCGCCGAGCTCGACGCCCTGACGGACCAGCGGCATGATCTTCTGCAGATCGCCGTCGACCATGTAGCCGCCCTTCTCTTCGTTCGGCAGCATGACGAGCGGCTCGACCATCAGCGGCATGCCGTACTTCTCGCACTCGGTTTTGAGCAATGCCACATTGCGCACGCATTGGTGATGCAGCTCCGGCTGTCCGGGCAGCAGCAGCAGATTGACGCACACGGCGACGGCGTCGAGCTGGACCGCCTGCTCGATGGCGCGATCGATCAGCTCGCTGAACAGGAAGCGCGGCAGCACATTGCCGTAGATATTGGCCGCATCCGTACGCAGCACGAGTCCCGGCTTCTGCTTGCCCGGGATCTCTTGCAGGTGACGCGCCTGGCCTACGCTCAGCTGGACGCAGTCCGGCCCTGCTTCTACGACTGTGCGGACTGCCTGCTGCATATTCTCGATTCCCGACAGGAACGAATACTCATTGAAGAATCCATGATCGATCGCAACATCAAAGCATTTGCCCTGGGCGCTGAACATCCGGTTTAATCTGACTTTAGTAGACAATAATAACCTCTCCTCGCAAAGTTGTTTGTTCGTTTGTAACACAATACTATAACAAACGAACATTATTGTCTACTAGAAATTCAGGCTGCCCTCAAAATAAAGCCTACGGTCACGGGATCGATCTTCCGATCGCTGTTGTCCCCAGATTTCTTTGTTCGAACCGCATTAGCGGTTGAAATCCGGGGACAAAGGCGAACGCTTCGCTTCTACAGATTCGATTCCGTGCCTCTTCGGCTTTTTGAGGGCAGCCTGAAAATATCTAACTATACCTTATCTCGACTTCAGCCTCTCGAAAGGCAGCCTTCCACTCCTCGGAAGGCTGTTCATTCGTAATGACAGCGTGAACCTCGTCAAGCTTGGCGAACGAAAACAGCGCGCTATGATCGAACTTGGTGTTATCCATGACGATATAAGACTCGCTGGCCCGGCTGATCGCCACACGTTTGATCTCGGCCTCCAGCATGTTGGCGTTGCTGAAGCCGTGCAGGCGGCTAAGACCGGTCGTGCCCAAAAACGCCTTATCAAACGCCATCCTGCTGATCGATTCCGTGGCAACTGTGCCGCCCATGCCGTTGGTCGTCTCCAGCAATACCCCGCCAATCACTACGGTCGGAATCTGCTTCTCCGACAACTCGGCCGCTACGTGAATCGCATTGGTGACGACCGTAATCGGCGCCTTGTCCGGCAGGGCCCGGGCAATCTGCAGCGTCGTAGAGCCGCTGTCGATGAAGATCGATTCGCCGGGGTTAACCAGGCTGACGGCGATCTGACCGACCCGCTCCTTGCCCGGCATGTTCACCGTAGAGCGCACGGGCAAGGCCAGCTCCTTGGAGTTTAGGATGGCCCCGCCGTACGTACGCCTCAGCATGCCGTGCTGCTCCAGCTTTTCCAGATCCCGGCGGAGCGTCATGTCCGTGACGGGGAACATTTCCTTTAATTCGGTAATTTTGACCTCTCCGACGCTTTGCAACAAATTGACGATTTGCTTCTGACGTTCATTCATTCGAGCCGACATATTGGCCTCCACTGCAATCGTTATTGGCTCCCTGAGCCGTCCTTCATCTCCTTGATTATATGACATCTTTCGAACATTTAATAGGTGCTTTTCTGTTCGTTGCAAACAAAGACCCTCAACAAACGCTGTACTCCAGCGTCCTGTGAGAGTCCTTTGTTGCAAAACCTCATTTAACTACGCAAGTCACCAAGCAAGCAATCAACGACAGTTCAATCGATAATACAGATCATTCCAGCGCAATTCGTCCTCCAGACGACTCACGCTCGTCGACGAATCGATGACGACGCACTCCACGCCAGCCAGCTTGGCCCAGTCAGCCATCTGCTCGCTGGTCACATGATAGGAGAAGCCGAAGTGATGGGCGCCGCCAGCCGTAATCCATGCCTCCGCAGCCGTGGTCAAGGAAGGCTCAGGCTTCCATAACACCCGCGCTACCGGCAAATTCGGCATATCATTCGTATTCTGGACGGCGTGAACCTCGTTGACGATGAGACGGAAGCGATCGCCAAGGTCGACCAAGGTGGCGTTCACCGCCCGGCCTGTCGCGCCGTTGAAGATCAACCGTGCCGGGTCAGCCTTGCCTCCCACGAATAGAGGATGCACGGCAATGCGCGGCTTGTCGGCCGTAAGCGTCGGACAGATCTCCAGCATATGAGAGCCGAGCACCAGCGGGTTGCCTTCTTGCAGATGATACGTGTAATCCTCCATGAAGGAGGTGCCTTGGTTGTCCGCCATTACCTTCATCAGCCTTACGAGCGCCGCCGTCTTCCAGTCGCCCTCGCCGCCAAAGCCGTAGCCCGCCGCCATCAAGCGCTGCGCAGCCAAGCCCGGCAGCTGCTGCAAACCGTGCAAGTCCTGGAAGCTCGTCACGAAGGCGCTGTAGCCGCCTTCTTGCAAGAAGGCTTTCAGCCCCAGCTCGATGCGCGCCTGCTCGCGAATCGCCTCGCGCTCGGCGCCGTCCGCTTGGCCCGCTTCCGTAAAGTCGTACAGCGCCGCGTATTCGTCCAGCAATTCCTTCACTTGCGCATCCGAGACGTCGTTGACCCGCTCCGCAAGATCCCCCGCAGGATAGCCATTGACCGACCAGCCGAAGCGGATCTCGCCCTCCACTTTGTCGCCTTCGGTTACGGCCACGTAACGCATATTGTCGCCGAACCGGGCGATCTTCATCGTCTGGCTCTCCGTGTAGGCAGCCGCCGTCCGCATCCAGGAGCCGATGCGTCCATGCACCTGCTCCTCCTGCCAATGACCTGCGACGATCTTGCGCGGCAGTCGGAGCCTCGCGCCGATGAAGCCGAATTCGCGGTCGCCATGCGCCGATTGATGCAGATTCATAAAGTCCATATCGATCGTGTCCCAAGGAATCTCGACGCTGAACTGGGTGTGCAGATGGAGCAGCGGCTTCCGCAGCTGGCTCAGCCCGGAGATCCACATCTTGGCCGGGGAGAACGTATGCATCCAGGCGATGATGCCGGCGCACAGCTCATCGGCATTGGCCTCAAGACATACGCGCCGGATCGCATCCGACGACGTCACGACGGCCTTGAAGTTCAGCGTGTACGGGAGGCCAGCGTCGGCGGCGAGCCCTGCTACGATCGCTTTGGCATTCGCTTCGACTTGCGAGAGCACCTCTTCTCCATAGAGATCCTGACTTCCGGTTACGAACCAGAACGTATAAGGCTTGGAATGTAGCATCTTTTTTCCTCCTCTATATAATAGCGATTGATAACTGGGATTCAAGCTTTGCCGCTGCTGCGGAATTTGCGCATAATATGCTGCGCGTCATCTCGGATGTCGTGGATCGCATGCATCATATATTCATGATAGAACACGCTCTCATCGGCTTGAGCCAGGCGCGTCTTGGCCCGCTCCATCACCTGGAGCGCCATGCCGGTGTAATAATTGATTTTGGCCACGCCCTGGTCGATCGTCTGGCTGAAGTCGCTGTCCGACAAGCCCGATCCTCCGTGCATGACGATCGGCACGCCGGCACGCTCCCGGATTTGCTTCAGACGCGGCAGATCGAGGACCGGTTTTTTCAGATAGACGCCGTGCACGGTTCCAAAAGCGGCCGCAAGCGCGTCGATCCCTGTCCGCTCCACAAACTCCGCCGCCTGCTCCGGATCGGTGTAGAGGGACGTATCGTCGATCACCGAATCATCGTCCTCGCCCTCCGCCCCGCCGCTCCGCGGCCGGGTGACATAGCCGAGCTCTCCCTCGACCGAGACGCCCAAGGTATGGGCGATTTTCACAACCTCGGCCGTCCGCTTCACATTTTCTTCGTAGGCGTATTCAGAGCCATCGAACATGATTGCGTTAAATCCAAGCTGCATCGCCTGCATTGCGGCCGAGAAGCTTTTGCCGTGGTCCAGCAAAATGCTGACGGGGACGCTGGCCCTGTTCATCGCCTCCACCATAATCGGCGCAATCTGCTCCAGCGGCGTGTACTTGAAATGAATCTCCGCATGACACAGGATCACGGGCGACCGCTCTTCCTCGGCTGCCTCGATGATGCCGCGGATCATATCGAGATTGATGGCATTAAAGCAAGGGACGGCATAACCTCGTCGCGAGGCGTCTTGCAGCATTTCGCTCATGGCTGCTTTGGCCATTTGTTGACCGCCTTTCTTTTGAAAAAGTTTAAACCAATCGATTATTATGTTCGATCTAAACATTATTATAGATTGAAACCGATATTATCGCAATAAATTTCTAGCCAATCGGCTCTATTATGTTTATAATGAACATATTCCCGATATGAGAGAGGAGCTTCAATCTTGACACTAATGGGACTCGACATCGGTACAACCGGATGCAAAGCCTCGTCGTTTAGCGAAGACGGCGCGCTGCTGGCAACCGCCTATAGCGAATATGCGATGGAGCATCCTGCGCCCGGAACCTATGAGCTTGATCCGCTGCTGGTCTGGCAAGCCGTGCAGCGCGTCATCGCAGACGCGACGTCAGCTGTCCCCGGGACGTCCGTGACGGCGCTTAGCATCTCTTCCTTGGGCGAAGCCGTCGTTCCCGTAGACCGGAGCGGCGACGTCCTGGGACGCGCGATCCTCTATATGGATCAGCGCGGCCGCGAGCAAGCCTTGCTGCTGGAGCGCTCGATCGGCAAGCAACGCACGATGGAGATTACCGGCGTCCCGCTGCATCCGATGTTCTCTCTCCCGAAGATCATGTGGATCAAGCAGCATCAGCCCGAGCTGTACGACCAGGTGTGGAAATTTATGCTGTTCGGCGATTTTATCGCCTATCTGCTCACGGGCAACTGCGCAACCGATTACACGCTGGCCTCTCGCACGATGGCGCTGAACCTCTCCCGCAGACAGTGGGACGAAGAGATGCTGAAGGCTGCTGGCGTCGCAAGCGACAAGCTCCCGCGCTTGATCCCGCCCGGGGAGACGGTCGGACAAGTCCGCAGCGCGATTGCACACGAGCTGGGACTGCATCCGGGCACCCTGGTTGTGGCCGGCGGTCACGATCAGGCGTGCGCGGCGCTTGGCGCAGGCATCCTGTCCCCGCATCAGGCGGTCGACAGCATCGGTACGGTCGAATGCATCACGCCGGCGTTTGCTTCGCCCGTCCTCGGACCTGCCATGCTGGAGAAGCAATACAACTGTGCTCCGCACGTCGTTGACGGTCTGTACCTTACCTATGCGTTCAACTTTACCGGCGGCTCGCTGCTCCGCTGGTTCCGGGACCGCTTCGGCCACAACGCCGAATCAGCAGCCGCAGCAGCCGGTCTGTCCGTCTATGATTATCTCAGCTCGGTCGCCGCCCCGGCTCCCACCGACCTGCTCGTCATTCCGCATTTCGCCGGGTCGGGCACCCCTTATATGGACCCGGAGGCCAAGGGCGTCCTGTACGGCCTCACGCTCCATACCGGGATGGGCGAGCTGTATCGGGCTTTGATGGAGGGCGTTACCTTCGAGATGAGATATAACCTGGATTGCTTGCGAGAGGCGGGGATACCCGTTCATTCGCTACGGGCCGTCGGGGGCGGCGCCAAGTCCGACCTGTGGCTGCAGATCAAGGCCGATATTATGAATGTCCCGATCGAGCGTCTGAACGTGAGCGAAGCCGGGACGATCGGCAATATGATGCTGGCGGGCAAAGCTGCGGGGATCTATCGCTCGTACGAGGAGGCAGTGCGCACGCTGGTCAGATCGGTTCGGACGTTCGAGCCGCAGCAGCCGCATCAATCGTTGTATGAAGAGCGCTACGGCCAATATGGGAAGCTGTCGCAAGCGATCCAAAGCATGGGAAAAACACCCTGAACGCTTTGCCGGCGCGTAGAGGGTGTAGCGGCGAGCAGGAGGCGGACGTCAGTTGGCCACCGCATCGCGGAATTCTGTCGGCGAGACGCCGACTTTTTTCTTGAACACCTGACTGAAGTAACGGGGATCCTGATAGCCGACTCGCTCCGCCACCTCATAATTTTTGTAATGGGTCGTGCGGAGCAGTTCCTTGGCCTTCTCCATCCGGATATGCGTCAGATGCTCGATGAAGGTATGGCCGGTGTTCGTCTTGAACAGCAGGCTGAGGTAGGATGGGGTCATGTAGACTTTGCTCGCGACTACGCACAAGGTGACCTTGTCGCAATCCTGCTCCATGAGGCGGATCGTCTTCTGGATGATACGCCGGTGATTCTCCTTGGCCTCGGATAGCGGCGTCTTGCGCAGCTCCATATAACAGCGCACCAGATAGGCCTGCAGCTCCTCGAGCGTCTCCATATCGAGGATCGCCGTCACCTCCGCGCGGGCATGGCTCTCGCTGTAGCCGTGATCGGCGAACAGTCGCTTCTCCGTCGTCACCAGCAGCCGCATCGTCAGCTCGTACATATGCTTGATATCGGGCATCCCTTGCTGCAGCAGCGACGTATAGAAGCACCGGACCGCCTCCGCCACCTCAGCCTCCGACTCGGCAGCCTTGACCGCTGCCAGCAGCTGCTGCTCGCCCTCCTCGGGGTAGTCCTTGAGAGGGGTATAGGGCTGCAGCTCGCTGGCGTACAGCAGTCGCGACTCCCCGCGATAAAAACGGCTCTGCAGCGCCGACTCGGCCTGCAGACAGGAGCGGTGGATCTCCGCCAGCTGGCGGCAAGGCTGGCCGATCCCGAAGACGGCATCGAGCCCCCAGCGCTCGGTCAGCGTGCGCTGCAGCGCCGGCAACAGATGGCGAGCGCTCCAGGAGAACAGGATCGCCGCCCGGCCCTGTTCGTCGACATAGACGACCGTCGTCTCCGGCAGCTGCTGACGGAGGATCTGTCTCAGCTGCTCCGTCCGGCTGTCGGCAGGCTCGTCTTGCGCCCCCGCCAGCTGCAGCAGCGCAATCGTCGGATACGTATAGTGAGGATGCAGTCCGAGCTGCTCGAATGCCTGTCTCAGCGGCTGACCGGATCTGCGCCGACCGCTGGCCAGCAGCTGCAGGAAGCGGTCTCGCATCCAATTCAACATCATATCGTCTCTGAATAAAAGCTCTTCGTTCACCATGCGTTGTTCCCCCTCCGATTGATAACCTCGTGTCGTACCAGGGTGCATGTAGTCGCTTGCAGTCAATCAGTCAAAGCCGACTTGCAGAACAATTCAGCAGCTATTCATCAATAGAGATGTTCTTGTAGGCGTGCATATGCTCGATAAAGGCTTGCTCGGCCATTGCCGTATCGCCGGAACGCAAGGCGTCCAGCAGCTTCAGATGCCACTCAGCCAGCTTTTCCGTCGTGTGATGGCGATTGGAGATCGCCATGAAGCGCATCACCTTCGTGCGCAGACGATCCCACAGCTCCTGGATCGCCTGGTTGCCGCATTTCAGATAAAAAAATTCATGAAAATCCATATCAAGCTCCAAGATGCGGAACGGCTCATGCTCCCGACTCGCCCGATCCATCTCGTCGATAAGCTGCTCCAACGTCCGATAGTCGGCGGCCGTCAAGAGCGGCATCGACTCGCGTACGGCAAAGCCTTCGATAATCTCCCGCAGCACAAAAATATCCTTGATCTCCTTGGCGGTAATCGTCGAGACGACCGAGCCTTTGTTCGGGACGCCAACGATCAGCGTCTCTTGCTTCAGACGCTCGAGCGCCTCGCGGACCGGCGCCTGGCTGATCGCGAACCGTCTGGCGATGTCCGTGACGATGAGTCGAGCGCCCGGCGGCAAATCGCCGGTCAGGATATCTTGCTTCAGCGAACGATACACATGCTCGCTCATGGATATCGTCTGTTCGGACAGCTCACTTCCTCTTATTACACTCACCCCTTTTCTTGATTATCGATTATCGATAATTTATCTGCTACCCGTATTATATGACAGATTATCGATAATGACAACGCTTTCTTTCGAAATGAAGCACAAAAAGCCCTCCACTGCCGCAATGGAAGCGGAAGCGAAGGGCTATGACGAGGCTCGCGATCATCAATGCATCAGCTACCAAGCAATTCATCAAGCGACAGGACGTCCACTGCGATGTCTGGCGGAAGCTGCGAGGCGCACACTGCCATCGCATGGCCCGCATCGAGCGGCAGCAGACGAATCGCCCAGGGCAAGGACTCGCCTGCAGCCGTCTCCAGGCTGGCTCCATCCATCCCGATGCGGACTGCAAACGACTGCAACGGCATCGACAAGCCGTCGCCAACAGCCTTGATATAACTCTCCTTGGCTGACCACAGCTCGTAAAACCGCCGCAGTCGCTGCGGCTCCTCTGCCGCTGCCTGCAAATACATCTGCTCGGCATCGGCAAAGCAGCGTTTCGCCAAGTCGTCGTCGACCGGTCGGACCGCCTCGACATCGACGCCGACCGGGACCTCATGGCAGGCGCAGACGACATACTCGCCAGAGTGACTAATATTGTGCCAAGTGCCGGGATAATCGATCAGCTCCGGCTTGCCGTGAGACAGATAGCGGAAGGACAGCGTGCCGTCGGCGGCCCCCAGCAGCCGCTGCAGCAGCAGCTCTCCGGCAGCGGTACGCACCGCGTCCCGTCGAAATCTGAACCGCTCGGCCTTGGTCCGGCGCTCGGCGGAGACCCGGGCGAGCAGCCGCTCGTAACGGCTGTCATCGACCGTCTCCTCTATTCGAACTGCCGCCAACTTCATCATGTGTTCACTCCTTGTGATCGACCGGACCTTGCTGCTCCAGCTCGGCAAGCTTGGCCTCGTAACGACGGGCATTGACCGCGCTGTGCTCGGGCCGGAAGATCGTATAATGTCCGCCCTCGAGCGGGCAGAGCGCAGGCGGCAGCGCCAGATGGCTGGCCCATAGCGACGGGTCGGGCGACTCGCTGCCTTCGCCATCCGACGCCAGCAGCAGCAACACCGGCGCTTGCAGCTTCCCGTGCGGATGGTAGCTCATCTCCGCCTCGGCGAGCGCAGCCATCGCTCGCTCATCGTACCGACTCCATTGCTCCTCCTCACGGAGCGCCGCGACCTCGCGCGCGATCAGCTCCCGCATCGCCTCGCCTCCGGCAGCTCCGGCCGCCTCGGCCGCCGCTCGCGACTGCTCCGGCGCCATCGTATCGAACAGCGCCAGCCAGGCGACCCGCTCGCCTGCCGCCTCCAGCTGACGCGCCGTCTCATAGCCGACCGTGCCGCCCAGACTCCAGCCGGCGATCCGGTAAGGGCCCTGAGGCTGCTTGCGGCGGATCAGCGAGACGTAGCGAGCGGCGATCTGTGCGACATCCGGTCGCTCGTCAGCGCCATCAGACGCTGCCGAGCGGATGCCCCAATACCGGTCGGGGCCTGTTAGCTCCCGGATGAAATGGCTGTATCCGTCCACCTCGCCCGTCACATCGTGCAATACGAACACCTGACGCCCCTCTGCGGAGCCCGACTTGAGCAGGATCAGTCCATCGTCGCCATCCGTCGCCGCTGTCTCCTCCGCTGCGACGAGCGTATCGCCTGCCGCATGCAGCTCGGCGGCCCGCGCTGCCGCCGGCCCCTGGCTCGACTCCAGCCAGTCCGCCATCGCATGCAAGCGCGGGACGCGGAAGACGTCCGCAAGCGCCAGCGTCAGACCGTACTGCTGACGCAGCTGCGCCGTCAGGACGAGCGCCCGCAGCGAGTGGCCGCCGATGCCAAAGAAATCATCGGCGCGTCCGACACGCTCGACGCCGAGCAGCTCGCTCCACACATCTGCCAGCAGCCGCTCCATCGGCGTCCACACCTCGCTGTCCGGGATGCTCGACTCCTCGCGGACCTCAGACTGCTGCGGCTGCTCCGTCGGCTCTGCCGACTCCCGGAGCGCGATGCCCGCAGCAGCCGCGAGCTCTGCCAACGACCGCCGCGGCGTCGTCGCGATCTGCCGCAGCAGGGAGACATAGTCGCGGACCAGCCGCGCTGCCGTCGCGCTGTCGAACAAGGCTGTGCTGTATTCGAGCGAGCCGAGCAAGCCGCCGTCGCCCTCGTCCATCATCATGAGCGTCAGATCGAACAACGAGGTGTCCTGCGCCAGCGACGCTTCTCTGATCTGCAGCTCGTCGGTCGAGAGCGTGACACGCTCGGCGTGCTGCATCGCAAACATCGTATCGAACAACGGATTGCGGCTCGGGTCGCGTCGGACCTGCAGTCGCTCGACCAGCTCCTCGAACGGGTAGTCCTGATGGCTGAAGGCATCGAGCGTCAGCTGCCTGGTCTGCCGGAGCAGTGTGTCGAAGGCTTGTCCGTGTCGCGGCTGCGCCCGCAGCACCAGCGTGTTGACGAACAGCCCCGGCATGCCGCCGGACAGCGGATGCGTGCGGCCCGCGACCGGCGTGCCGATCGTCAGCTCCTGCTGGCCGGTATAGGCGTGAAGCAGCGTCTGATAGGCAGCCAGCAGCACCATGTACAGACTGCAATCGCGGCTTAGCGCCAAGCTGCGCAGCTGCTGCGCGAGCGACAGGTCGAGCCGGAAGGACAGACTGTCTCCCGCCGTCGACGTGACCGCAGGTCGCGGACGGTCTGTCGGCAGCTGCGTCTGCGGCAGCTCGCCTGCCAACTGACGCAGCCAATATTGCTCCTGCGCGGCTAACTGCTCTGTCCTCAGCCATTCTCGTTGCCATAGCGCATAATCCTTATAATGCCAATTCGACGGCGGCAGCTCGACTCCTGCATAGAGCGCGGCCAGATCGGCCAGCAGCAGCTGCACCGTGACGCCGTCAGAGATAATGTGATGCATGTCGAGCAGCAGCAAGCGGCGATCCGAGGATAGCTCCATCAAGCCGGCGCGCAGCAGCGGCGGCTGCTCCAGTCGGAACGGACGGCTCCAATCCCGCATGTAGGCTGCCAGCGCCGCCGAGCGAGGCGTACGGTCGGCGATCAGCCTGCCGCCCGCCAGCTCCGCTATCTCACTCGTCGCAGCTGCCGCAGCCTCCGCCTCGCCAGACGCCGCTCGCTCTGCCGTCATCAGCTCGTCCCAGCCCGGCGGCGTATCCAGCGGCTCCAGCTTCACCGGCAGCTCGACCAGCACCCGCTGCACGATCTCGCCATCCTCGACGTCGAATACCGTGCGCAGCACCTCGTATCGGTCGACCAGCGCCTGCAGCGCCGCAGCCAATCGCTGCTCGTCGAGCGGACCGGTCAGCTCGTACGCCTGTGGCATGCTATAGCTGACGCCTGCGCTGTCGAGCTGATGGAGCACATACATGCGCCGCTGCGCCGTCGAGGCCGGATAGCTCGGAGCGGTATCCGCCCGCAGCAGCGTCGCCTCGCCGACACGCTCGGCAGCATCGATCAACCGCGCTTGCTTTTGCAGCACAGGATGGTTGAACAGCTCGGCCAGCGCCAGCTCGACGCCGAATACGGCGCGGATCTTGCCGCTGAGCAGCATCGCCTTGAGCGAATGACCGCCCAGCGCGAAGAAGTGGCTCTGAGATCCGATCGTCTCCGCGCCGAGCAGCTCCTGCCAGATCGCTGCCAATCGCCGCTCGGTATCGGTCTGCGGCGGCGTCCCCGCAGTGTCATACACTGTCTGCTGCGGCATCGGCAGCGCCTGCTTGTCGAGCTTGCCGCTCGCTGTGAGCGGCAACGCCGCCAGATGCGTATAGGTCAGCGGCGACATCGTCTCCGGCAACGCCCGCGACAGCTCGCCATGCAGCGCAGACTCGTCGAGCGGATGCGCAGCGATGTAGTAGGCATGCAGCGCCAGCTCCCCGTCGCTGCCGGCCCTCGCCACAACGACGGCATCGTCGATGTCAGCCAGAGCGCGGAGGTGGCTGGCGATCCCCTCCGGCTCGATGCGATGGCCGCGGATCTTCACCTGCTCGTCCATCCGTCCGAGATAGCGCAGCGTGCCGTCCTCCAGCCAGCGCACCCGGTCGCCCGTGCGGTACAGCCAGCCATCCGGGACGAGCGGGTGACGCACGAAGCGCGCCGCGCTCAGCTCCGGCAAATGGCGATAGCCGCGCGCCAGACCAATGCCGGCGATGCAGAGCTCGCCCGCTGCCCCCTGCGGCTGCAGACGCAGCCGTTCATCGAGCACATAGACCGCCGTGTTGGCGATCGGCCGCCCGATCGGCACCGGCGCACCGGCATCGATCGCCGCATCCGGCGGCAGCGTGTAGAGCGCCGCGTCTACGGTGCATTCCGTCGGACCATATGCATTGACGAGCGTCGCCTCGGGGAAGCAAGCCCGGAGGCGCGCCGCAGTCTCGCCCGAGAGCGGCTCGCCGCCTGCCAGCAGCCAGCGCAGTCCGGGATACCTCATCTCTCCCGCTGCCTCGAGCATTACCCGGAGGTAAGACGGCGTGCCGTCGACACTGTCGATGCGCGCCTCGGCCAACGTCTCCAACAGGCGGCTCGGCTGCTGATGCATCGTCTCGGGCACGACGTAGAGCGTGCCGCCCGTCAGCAGCGCCGTCAGCAGCTGCTGCAGCGAAGCGTCGAACACATGCGCCGCCGTCAACGCGATCCGCAAGCCATCCGCACCGCCGTATACGCTGCGGTGCAGATGCTCGGCCAGATTGATCGCGCTGCGATGCTCGATCTCGACGCCCTTTGGCCGCCCCGTCGTGCCCGACGTATAGATGACATAAGCGAGTCGACGTCCGCTCTCGCAGGCGGTCGACGGCTCGGGATCGCTCGGCGGTCCATCGCTGTCCGTGGCGACAGACTGCTGCCTATCGGCCAGATCGCTCTCGTCGCCATCCCCCAGCACGAGCACCGGGCCGGCAAAGACTGGCTCGGCCAGCCCCGGCAGCATCGCCAGTGCCGAGTCCGCGACGACGACGACGGCTGCGCCGCTATCCTCCAGGATCGCGCCCATATAGTCCGCCGGATACGTCGGCGACACCGGCACATACGCGCCGCCCGCCTTCCAGATCGCCAGCATACCTGCCGCCATCGACGCCGAGCGGCTAGCCAGCAGGCCGACCGTCGTCTCCGGGACGACCCCTGCCCGGCGCAGCCGGTCCGCCATCGCGTCCGCCTGTCGATCCAGCTCCGCGTAGGTGAGCGAGATCTCGCCGTCGGTGACCGCTACCCGATCCGGGCAGCGCCGCGCCTGCTGCTCGAAGCGCTCGTGCAGCAGCATCGGCTCGGCCAGCTCCATGCGCGGCGGCTGGAATGCCGTCAGCAGCCGCTCGCGCTCATGAGGCGGCGAGAGCTCCAGCAGATCGAGCGACTGCCGTGGCTGCTCCGCCGCCTGCCGCATCAGCTCCAGCAGTTGCTTGGCCAGGCGCTCCACGGTCGATGGGCGGAACAGACTGCGAGAGTAGACGAACTCCAGCAGCAGCCCCTGCTCTGTCTCCTCCGCCGTCACCGCCAGATCGAACTGGGCGGCGGACAGCGGCAACGGATAGCCGGCCAGCGTCAGATCCCCCAGCTCCCGCGACTGCGACAGCTTGCGACCCGAGAAGCTCGCATCGCCCATCGCGAACATCGTATCGAACAACGGATGGCGTCCGGTATGGCGCGGCAGATGCAACTGGTCGACCAGCTCCTCGAACGGATAATCCTGATGACGGAGCGCCTCCAGCACCGTTCCTCTCACCTGACGCACATATTCCGCAAAGGAAGCCGTCCCCTCTGCCGACGTGCGCAGCGCCAGCGTATTGACGAACAGCCCCGGCATCGACGCAGCCTCGGGCAGCGTCCGGCCGGATACCGGCACGCCGACGATCAGCTCGCGGTTGCCAGTATACCGATACAGCAACGTCTTGTACGCCGCCAGCAGCACCATGTAGAGCGTCGAGCCGGTCTCGGCCGCGAGCCGCTTCAAGCCTGCGACCGTCTGCCTGTCTATGCGCACGACGACCGCGCTACCCTCCGTCTCCTGCACCTCGGGACGCTCATAGTCCGTCGGCAGCTCCAGCACCGGCAGCTCGCCCGCCATGACGTCCAGCCAATAGCGCTCCTGGGCGCGATAGTCGGCAGAGCTTAGCCATTGCCGCTGCCAGAGCGCGTAGTCCTTGTATTGCAGCTCGACCGGCTCCAGCGCCTCGCCCTGGTAGAGCGCCGCCAGCTCGTCGAGCAGCACAGACATCGTCACGCCGTCGGCGACGATATGATGCATGTCGAGCAGCAGCAGATGCTCGCGCTCCTCCACCTGCGCCAAGCCGCAGCGCAGCAAGGGCAGCCGCTCCAGATCAAATGGCCGCACCCAGCCGTCGATCAGCTCGGCCGCGCCGTCGATCCATGCGGTCGCATCCTCGACCGTCTCATCGCCATCCGTTCGGCAGGACGCTGCGTCTGCCTTCTTCATAAGCTCGACGTTCTCGGCTCGCGAGTCCAGGCTCAGCTCCTCCAGCGAGAGCGGCATCGACGTCGCGATCCGCTGACGCACCTCGTCCCCCTCCAGATGGAAGCTCGTGCGCAGGATCTCATGGCGCTCTACGAGCGCAGACAGCGCTGCAGCCAGCCGCTCGCGATCCAGCTCGCCGCGCAGCAGGTAAGCCTGCGGCATATTGTAGCTGCGGTCGCCCACGTTCAGCCGGTTCAGCACGACCATCCGCTGCTGGGCCGAGGTCGCGGGATAGTCCCGCTGCAATGGAGCGGGCGCGAGGAGCGGCCGGTCGAGCCGCGCCGCCGCTCCCGGCTGCGCCGTCAGCCAATCGGCGAACGCGCCCAGCGTCGGGTGCTCAAACAGCTTGTGCATCGGCGCCTCGACGCCAAGCTCGCGGCTCAGTCGGCCGCTCAGCAGCAGCGCCTTCAGCGAGTGCCCGCCCAGCTCGAAGAAATGCGCGTCGCGGCCAAGTCCGCTCGTCCCCAGCGCCTCCTCCCACAGCCGGGCGATCCGCCGCTCCGCCGCGGACAGCTCCGTCGCTGGCGTCGCGGCTGTCGCAGCCGAGAGCGCGCCCGGCTCCGGCAGCGCCTGACGATTCACCTTGCCGCTCGGGGCCAAGGGCAGCTGCTCGAGATGAACATAATGCGGCGGCGCCATATAAGCCGGCAAGCGGCCGAGCAGCCAATCGCGCAGCGCAGCACCGGGCTGCGGCGCGCCGGTATAGTACGCCGCGAGCTGGCCGTCGCCGCCCGCGCCGCGCCGGACGATGACTGCCGCATCGGCGACGTCCGAATGCGCGCGCAGCGCGCTCACGATCTCGCCCAGCTCGATGCGGTAGCCGTGCAGCTTGATCTGATCGTCGAGACGACCTGCATACTCGATCGTGCCGTCCGGCAGCCAGCGAGCAAGATCGCCGCTGCGGTACATGCGCGCCCCCGGTACGAACGGATCGGCGACGAACCGCTCGGCCGTCAGCTCGGGCCGATTCAGATAGCCGCGTCCGACTCCCGCGCCAGCGATGCACAGCTCTCCCGTGACGCCGATCGGCGTCGGCTGATCCTGCGCCGTCAGGATATACAGACGCGCGCCATCGGACGGATAGCCGATCGGGATCGTCGGCAGCTCGCTCCATACCGCGCGGTTGCTCTCCTCTACAGGATAGTAAGCCGCGTCGACGCAGGTTTCTGTAGGGCCGTACGTGTTGATGATCCGGAAGTCCGCCCCTCCCGACGCTTCGCGGATCGACGCGACCACGGCTGGCGTCAGCGCCTCGCCTCCGATCAGCATCGTCTCCAGCTGCAGCTCGCGGCTGCGCGGCCCGCCGGCCTGCAGCATCACATGGAGATACGAGGGCGTGCCGTCGATCGCCTGGATGCGATGGTCGACCAGATAGTCGATCCACAGCGCCGGATTGCCCTTGACCTCCTCGGTCAGCACATACAGTGTACTGCCAGTGAACAGCGCGACGAACAGCTGCTGCACCGATGCATCGAATATATGCGAGGCAACCATCCCGATCCGCAGCTCCGAGCGGCCTTCATAGAGATGAAGCCAGCTGTGGCGCACCAGATTGACGACGCTGCGCTGCTCGATCAGCACGCCCTTGGGGGCGCCGGTCGAGCCGGAGGTGTAGATAACGTAAGCGAGGCTGGAGGGCAGCGCCGCAGCCGCAGTCCCGACTGTAGACACCTTCCCGGCCATGCTGCCGCACATCGACAGCTCGCTGTCGTCGAGCAGCAGCAGCGCGCCGCCATAGTCCACCTCCGGGCGGCTCAGGGCGTCGGCCAGCTTGGTCTGCGTCAGGACGATGCCGACGCCGCTGTCCTCCAGCACATAGCGCACACGCTCCGCCGGGTAGGCCGGATCGATCGGCACATAAGCTGCGCCGGCGAGCAGGATGCCGAGGATGCCGGTAACGGTCTCCAGCGAGCGCTCCGTATATAGCCCGATCAGCGTATCCGCTCCTGCCCCCTGCTCGCGCAGCCGCGCTGCGATCCGTTCGGAGGCTCCTTGCAGCTCCCGGTAGGTCAGACTGCGCTCGCCGCAGACGACCGCCGTACGCTCCGGGGTCGCCGCCGCCTGGCGGAGGAAGAGCTCCGGCAACGTCGTCTCGCCAGCAGTCGGCCAGGCAGGCGGCAGGAGTCGTCTGGCTGCCGCTTCGTCGACTCGTTCCGGGCCTGCCGTCGCAGCGCCGACAGACTGGTCGGCGGGCACATCGAATGTCCCCTTCGGAGCACCGTCAACGGCCTGATCAACTGCTCTCGGCGGCATACTGTCAGCAGGTTGGTCGATTGCCTCCGATGGCGCATCGTAGGCAGGCTGATCGACTGTCCACGCTACCGCACCGTCAGCAGACGGATCGTCCGCTGCCGACAGCTGCCGGTGGACCGCCAGCTCGCTCGTGAGCTGACGCAGCTCCGCTGCCGAGAGCATCGAGAGCCGTCCCAACTGCTCCTCTGGCGCAGCGACGATGGATGCCAGCAACTGCATATAGTGTCCCGCCATCCGTCGGATAGTCGACGCGTCGAACAGATCGGTGTTGTACTCCAGCTCGAAGCGCAGCCCATCCGCCGTCTCGTCGGCGGACAACGTCAGGTCGAATGCCGATACGCGGTAAGGCAGCGGCACAGACGTCAGCGTCGCCTCGCCGAGACGCAGCGCTCCCGTCTCCTCCTGCTGCATCAGGAACATCGTATCGAACAACGGATTGCGGCCTGGATCGCGCCGTATGTCGAGCAGCCCCACCAGCTCCTCGAACGGCATATCCTGATGCTCGTAGGCGGCGATTGCCGCCTCCCGGACCGTCTCCAGGAAGCGGACGTACGGCAGCTCTTGCTGCGGCTGCATGCGCAGCACCAGCGTATTGACGAACAAGCCCGGCATGTCGGTCGTCTGCGGATGGGTCCGTCCCGCTGCCGGAGTGCCGACGGTCAACTCCTCCGCTCCTGCGTAGCGGGAGAGTAGCGTCGCATAGGTGGCCAGCAGGACCATGAACAGGGTGCAGCCATGCTGGCGCGCCAGCTCCTGCAGCTGCTGCATCAGTCCTTCATTCGTTGCAAAGGCGATGCGGTCGCCTGCAAAAGTCTGCACCGCCGGCCGTCGCCGATCCGTCGGCAGCTCCAGCACCGGCAGCTCGCCGCCTAGCTGGCGGCTCCAGTAGTCGTGTTGACGGCGCGCGGCCGCGCTCGCCAGCCAGCTCCTCTGCCAGACCGCATAGTCCTTATAATCGAAGCTCGGCGCAGGCAGTGGTCTGCCTTCATAGGCGGCTGCCAGCTCGGAGAGCAGCAGCTGCGCGGTGATCGCATCGCCGATGCTATGATGCATATCGAGCAGCAGCAGATGCTCCTCCTCGCCCAGCCGGAGCGAGCCGGCCCGCAGCAGCGGCGCCTGCTCCAGGTCGAATGGCCGCACCCAGTCCGCCAGCGCCGCCCTGATCGCCGCCTCGCGATCAGCGTCGTCACCGGCAACGGCAGCCTCAGCACGCAGCGGCAGCAGCTCCAGTACGATGTCGACGCGCGGGGACACGCGCTGGACGATCTGCTCGTCTGCGATGCCAAATGAGGTGCGCAGCACACCATGTCGCCGCACCAGCTCCGTCAGCGCCCGCTCCAGTCGCCCGACGTCCAGCGGCCCGTCGAGCCGCAACGCTTGCGGCATATTGTAGGCGAGCTCGCCGCCTGCCATCCGGTGCAGCAGCACCATCCGCTTCTGCGCCGCTGTCACCGGATAATGCGGCTGCCTAGGCAGCGCGAGGAGCGGTTCAAGCTCCGATCGCTCGGCCTGCTCGAGGGCAGCGGCCATGCCGGCCAGCGTCGGCGCCCCGAACAGCGCCGAGAGCGGCAGCTCCGCGCCCAGCGTCTCGCGGATGCGAGCCGTCAGCAGCATCGCCCGCAGCGAATGGCCGCCCAGCGCGAAATAATCGTCGCCGCGCCCCGGCTCGACGCCAAGCTGCTCGCGCCAGAGCGCGGCCAGTCGCGACTCCATCGGCGTGCGCGGGGCCTCCGCGAGCGCCATCTCGAGGCGCTGCGGCGCGGGCAACGCCCGTCTGTCCAGCTTGCCGTTGGCCGTCAGCGGCATCTCCGGCACCGGGATCAAGCGCGCCGGCAGCATATAGACCGGCAGCCGCTCCGCCAGATGGGCGCGCGCCTCCGTCTCGTCTACCGGCCGCTCTGCCGTATACCAGGCCAGCAGTTGGACCTGCTCGCCGTCCTCCGCGAGCAGCGGCCGCAGCGCCGCCGCAGCCTGGCGGATATCGGGATGCGCCGTCAGCGCCCGCTCGATCTCCCCCAGCTCGATGCGGTAGCCGCGCAGCTTGACCTGGTCGTCGGCGCGCCCGACGTAATACAGCTCGCCCGTGGGCAAACGCCGCACCAGATCGCCTGTCCGATACATCCGCTGTCCCGGTCGGAATGGGTCCTCGACGAACCGCTCCGCCGTCAGCTCAGGCGCGTCGAGATAGCCGAGCGCGACCCCGCTGCCGCCGATATACAGCTCGCCCTGGACGAGCGGCGGCACCAGCTGCCCTGCGGCGTCAAGCACATACAGCGCCGCATTGTCGATCGGCGCGCCGATTGGCACCGCGTCTCCGCCGGGAAGCGGCGTCCCGGACCGCGCCCGGAACAACGTGCAGCCGACGACCGCCTCGGTCGGGCCATATTCATTGCAGATCTCCAGCTCGCCCGGCCACCGGGCCAGCAGCCGTGATACCGAGGCGGCGTAGAGTTGCTCGCCGCCGACGATGATCCGCCGCAGCGGGGTGGTAGGCATGTCGCCCAGTTGCTCCAGCAGCGCCAGATGGGCCGGCGTCGCCTTCATGACCGTCGCACTGGACTCGGCGACGATGCGTCGCAGCAGCCGTCCGGCATCCTCATCCTCCTCGCGGACGAGGATCGCGCCGCCGGTCAATAGCGGCACGAACAGCGACGTCACCGTCAAGTCAAACGACAGCGACGTAAAGAGCGGCATCGTCGTCGGCTCGCCGTCGCTATAGGCTGCGGCAGCCCAGCTCGCATAGTTGAACAGACCGGACTGCGTCACCATGACGCCCTTGGGAAGGCCGGTCGAGCCGGAGGTGTACAATACGTAAGCCAGCTCGTCGGCCAGCGGCGTCGTCGCTCCACCCGGACGCGATCCGGCAGCGATGGCCGTCTCGCCGTCCGCTCGGACCAAGCTAGCCTCTCCGTCCGCCCGTACGAAGCTCCTCGCGTCGGTCGCGACCGAAGACACGTCTGGCCCATCGCCAGCCGGGGCCGTCTCGTCCTCGCCGAGCATCCACACTTCGCCAGGATAAGCCGACGGCTCAGCTGCCGACAGCGCAAGCCAGGCCTCCCGCTCGGCCAGCAGCAGCGCCGGCTGGCAGTCGGCCAGCATATAGGCGAGACGCGACGCCGGATAGGCCGGATCGAGCGGGACATAGGCTCCGCCGCTTTGCATGACTGCGAGCAGGGCGATGATCGTATCCGTCGAGCGTCCAGCCAGCAGCGCAACTCGCGCGCCTTGGCCGATACCCGCCTCACGTAGTCGCTCTGCCAGCTTGGCCGTCCGCTCGTACAGCTCGGCGTACGTGAGCCTGCGTCCGTCCGCCGACTCGACAGCCACGGCATCGGGAGTGCGGTCGGCCTGGACCAGCAGCTGATCGAACAGTCGCTGCGACCCGGACCGCGCCTGCTCACGTCCGCAGCTCAACGCCAGCAGCTCGCGCCGTTCCTGCTCGCCGAGCATCGGCAGCTGGGCGAGCGGCTGCGCAGCGTCGGCTGCGATAGCCTCCAGCAGACGCGCATAATGCGTCAGCAGACGCTCAGCCGTCTGCCGGTCGAACAACGCGGTTGCGTACTCCAGCTCCAGCCGCAGCGACTCGCCCGGTTGCTCGCCGCCCTCGGCGAACAGCGTCAGGTCAAAGCGCGCAGACGCCGCAGGCAGCTCGCAAGCCCGCATCGTCACGCCGCCCAGCCGTCCTTCAGGCAGCGCCGTCGGCTGCATCGCGAACATCGTATCGAACAGCGGATGGCGCGACGGATCGCGCGTCGGCTGCAACGACTCGACCAACTCCTCGAACGGCACATCCTGATGCTCCAGCGCCTCCAGCGCGATCTCTCGGACCTGCGCCAGATAGTCCACGAAGCGCTGCTCTCCCTCAGGGTAGCTGCGTAGCGCCACCGTATTGACGAACAGCCCTTGCATCCGGGTCGTATCGGGATGTGTGCGACCGGACACCGGCGTGCCGACGACCAGATCGGACTGGCTCGAGTAGCGATGCAGCAGCGTCGCGTAAGCTGCCAGCAGCACCATGTACAGCGTACAGCCATGCGCTGCAGCCAGCGCTTGCAGTTGCCGCGCGAGCGCCGGGTTGATCTCGCGCGACAGGCTGTCGCCGGCAGCAGATTGCACAGCCTGGCGCTGTCGGTCGAGCGGCAGCGTCAGCGGCTCGGTCCCTTGCAGCTTGTCCGTCCAGTAGTCCAGTTGACGCTTCAGCTCGCCGTCTGCCAGCGCCGCCTGCTGCCAGATCGCATAATCCTTGTATTGAAGCTCCAGCGGCGGCAATGATTCCTCTTCATATAACGCCTGAAGGTCAGCCAGCAGCAGCCCCATCGAGATGCCGTCGGTCGCTGCGTGATGGATATCGAGCAGCAGCAGCTGACGCTCCTCCCCGAGCCGCAGCAGCGCTGCCCGCAGCAGCGGTCCCCGGCTCAGATCGAAGGGTCGGACCCAGCGCTTCATCAGCTGTGCCGGGTCGGTCTCGCCCGTCTCGTCGAGCCGCTCCAGACCGTCCCAGCCGTCCTCGCGCACCCGCTGTACGAGGTCGCCGTCCACGATCTCGAACACCGTGCGCAACGGCTCATGTCGCCGGATCAGCGCAGCCAGCGCCCGCTCGAGACGCGCATCGTCGAGGGCGCCCTCCAGCATGAGCGCTTGCGGCATATTGTAGCGGGTGTCGTCGGGCTCCCATTGCTGCAGGATGACCATCCGCCGCTGCGCCGAGGAAGCGGGATAGTACTCACGCTCCTGGGCAGGCTGCAGCGGGGGATAGACTGCGGCTGCCGTACCGGCCCCATGCTCATGAGCCTTATCCTCTAGCGCACGCGATGGCGAGGAGGAAACGCTCTGAGCGCCATCCGCGGCATTCGTTCCGCGCATCGCCTCAGCCTCTCCGCGCGTGTCCTTCCCGCTTGTCTCCCCGACAGCCTCGCCCTCCGCAGAACTGCCACGGTCATCCTCCCCGTCAGCCTCGCCCTCCGCAGAACCGCAGGGCTCATCCAGCTTGTCCTGCACATCCTGCTCGTCCAGCCAAGCGGCGAGACGACGGATCGTCGGCAGCCGGAAGATCGTCGCCGGTCCGACCGCCGCCGTAGCCGTCTTGCCCAGCTCCGCCGCCAGCTGCATCGCGTGCAGCGAGTGGCCGCCCAGCGCGAAGAAATCGTCGTCGATGCCGACGCTCTCCAGCCCCAGCGTCGCCTGCCACAGCTCGGCCAGTCTGACCTCGGTCGCTGTGCCGGGACGCGCGTCGCCGCTGGCAATCGCCGGGCGCGGCAGCGCTGCGCGGTCCAGCTTGCCATTGGCCGTCAGCGGCAGAGCGGCCAGCGGGATCAGATGCAGCGGCACCATGTAGTCCGGCAGATGACGCGCCACATAGTCGCGCACTTGCTCCGGCCCAGGCGTCGCCTCAACATCGCAGGCATAGTAAGCCGCCAGCTGCGGGCCGCCGCCGACGCCTGGCCAGGCGACGACCGCGCCCTCCCGGATGTCGGGATGGCGCAGCAGCACCGACTCGATCTCGCCCGTCTCGATGCGGTAGCCGCGCACCTTGACCTGCTGGTCCCGACGACCGAGGAACGCGATCCGGCCGTCAGGCAGCCATGTCGCCTCATCCCCGGTCCGGTACATCCGCTCGCCCGCCGCCAGCGGATCGGCGACGAAGCGGCGCTCCGTCTCCTCGGGCAGCCGCACATAGCCGCGCGCCAGCCCGTCCCCGGCGATGCATAGCTCGCCTGTCGCGCCTACCGGCTGCAGACGATTGTAACGGTCGAGGATGTAGATGCGGGTATTGTCGACGGGGCGGCCGATCGGCAGATTGACCGCCTGCTCCGTCAGCTCGCCACTTGTCGTGACGATCGTATATTCGGTCGGCCCGTAGTTGTTGACGAAGCGATACGGCGTCTCGCGATAGACGCGCAGCTTGTCGCCGCCGGTCGTCAGCAGCCGCAGGCTCGTATTGTCCAGCTCCAGGAACAGCTCGCAGAGCGGCGTCGGCAGGAAGGCCGCCGTAATCTGCTGCGTATGGAAGTAGTCATTGAGCGCATGGACATCTGTCCGGATCTCGTCAGACACCACATGCAGCTCCGCGCCGAACAGCAGCGCCGAGAACATCTCCCAGATCGAGACGTCGAAGCCAAAGCCGGTCAGCTGGGCGGCCCGGTCCCCTGGCCCCAAACCAAATTCGCGCTGATGCCAGCAGGCAAAATTAACGAGCGAGCGATGCTCGGTCAGCACGCCCTTGGGGTTGCCCGTCGTACCGGACGTGTAGATGAGATAAGCAAGCCGCCGATGCTCCGGCGTCGCTGACAACCGGTCTGCCTCGATGTCGGTCGACTCCGTATCGTGAGACGATGCTGCGCCCGTGCCCATCGGCACCGAGTCCAGATCCAAGTCTGCGCCCGTGGCCGTCGGCACCGCATCCTGATCCGAGCCTACGCCCGTGCCGGGCAGCGCTACCGCCGCCAGCTCGCCCGGCCCGAGCGGCCAGCGCGTCGGCTCCGCCTCGCCCAGCGCCTCCAGCCGCTCCGCATCGGCGGACAAGCCGAGCAGCGCCGCCGCTCCGCTGTCCTGCAGCATGTAACGGATACGCTCGTCCGGCGAGGCGGGATCGATCGGCAGGAAGGCCGCCCCGGCCTGGAGCGCGCCCAGCACACAGACCGCCCGCAGACAGCTCGGCGGGCAGAGCACCGCTACGACCGTCCCATCCGCCACCGCCAGCTCGTCCGGCGAACCGTCAGATGCTCCGGCTGTCCGTTGGCCGCTAGGGCGCAGCAGCGGCCGCAGCCGCTCCGCGAGCTGCCCGGCAGCACTGGCCAGCTCGCCATAGCTGAGGCGGCCGTCCGGTCCGGCGACCGCAGGCAGCTCCGGCGCGCGAAGCGCCTGCGCCGCGAACAGCGCATGCGCCGTTGTCGTATCGGGATACGGACGACGCGCCGGATTGAAGCCGAGCAGCTCGTCTCGCTCCTCGTCGTCCAGCAGCTCGAGCGCCTGCGCCGGCTGCTCGGGCCGCTCGACCGCCTGCGACAGCAGTCGCCGCAGATGGCGCTCGATGCCGTCGATCGCGTATTCGGGGTAGACGCGGCCATCCCAGCTCAGCTTGAAGGACAGCGACTCGCCAGGGTAGACGGCGAGCGTCAGCGGATAACCCGTCTGCTCGCGTGCTTGCATCGCCGTCACCGCGAAGCCCGCCGCGCCGTCCCCCGCCTCCGTCAGCTGTTGCTCCATCGGGAAGTTCTCGAAGACAAGCAAATGATCGAGCCGAATGCCAGTCCGCGCCTGCACCTCGTAGAGCGGACTGTGGGCATGGCGTTGCGCCTCCAGCGCCTGCTCCTGCATCCGGCGCAGCAGCGCAGCCATGCTCTCGTCCGGGCTCGTCGCGACGCGGCATGGCACGGTGTTGATGAACAGACCGATCATCGACTCGATGCCGGCCACCTCGGGAGGCCGGCCGGAGACGACCGTGCCGAACACGGCGTCATCGGCGTTGTGATAGCGTTGCAGCATCAAGCCCCATACGGTCTGGATGAGCGTGCTGAGCGTCGCCCCCTGCGCGCCTGCCAGGCGAGCCAGCGACTCGGTCAGCTCGGCAGACAGCGCGAAGCGGCGCTCGCGGAGCAGATACTCCGTCCTACGAGCCACCTCTTCTACCGCAGCCTCTTCCCCGAGCGCTCCCAAGGCAGCCGCATAACCCGGCAGCCCTGGCGGCTGCTCCGCCCCTGCCAGCAGCTGCGCCCAATAATCGAGCGCAGCCTCGCGGTCCTGCCGCTTCAGCCAGTCCAGATAGCCGTCCAGCGGCACCGGCTCGGCCAGCTCCGCTGTCGCCCCGCGCTGCGCCGCCGCATACAGCGCCAGCAGCTCGCCGAAGAGCGGGCCGACGCACCAGCCGTCCATGAGCGCATGGTGAAAGGTGATGATCAGCCGATAATCGGCCTCTCCCAGCTGCACCAGCGCGAACCGGATCAATTGATCCTTGGCCGGATTGAAGCCGCGCGCCAGATCGCCCGCGAGCAGCTGCTCCAGCGCCTCCTCTCCAGCTTGCCCGGTCCCTCCGGCCAGCTCATGACGCGCCAGACGCCAGCGTCGGCCCCGCAGCACGACCTGCATGCCGCGCTTGCCCGGCTTCTGGCTGAACACCGTCCGCAGACTGTCATGACGCGCCGCCAGCTGATCGATCGCCAGCTCCAGCGCCTCCGCATCCACCTCCCCTTGCAGACTGAGCACGCGCTGCTCGATATAGGCCGATGGGCCGCCTTCGGCGGACTGCTGATACAGCATCCCCTCCTGCAGCGGCGTCATCGGATAGATCGTTTGAATGGCTATCTTGTCCATATCGCTCTTGCTCCTTCCCGTGCCTACTCCTCTATCGCGTCGACGAGCGATTGCAGCTCGTCCAGTTCGTCCCCCGTCAGCTCCGCATGGCGGAAGTCCGACGGCGTATGTCTGGCCGTCTCCGTCCCTGCGCAGTGCTCGATCAGACGGCTCAGCTCGCGGCGATAATGCTCCGCCAGCTCCTCTACGGCAGCCTCTGTATATTGCGTCCGGTTATAGCCAAAGCTGAGCGTCAGCCGTCCGTCCCGGATCTCGCCCTCGATATTGATCTTCACCGTCATCTCCATCCGGTCGCTGAGCGTTCGCCCCAGCTCCATGACGCTCTTCGGATCGCCCAGCTTCATCGCCTTGACCTGGAATCGCCTGTCTTCCGACGGGCTCTCGAACTGGCCGAGGTAATTGAAGTTGACCTGCGGATCGACGCCCAGCTCATATTCGGCGCGGATCTCCGGCGGCGTCAGGTAGCGCAGGATGCCGTAGCCAATCCCGCGGTCGGGGATGCGGCGCAGCATCTCCTTGGTCGCGACGATCGTCCCTGCGGGGTCGTCCGCGTCTGTCGCAGCCAGCGCCACCGGGAACTGCGACGTGAACCAGCCGATCGTCCGGTTGATGTTGAACTGCTCGATGATGCTCTCCCGGCCATGCCCCTCGACATTGACGAGGATGCCGTCCAGTCCGCGCCAACGCTTGAACGCCAGCGCCAGCGCCGCGCACAGCAGATCGTTGATCTCGGTATGATACGCCTGGTGCACGCCGCCCAGCAGTTGCTCCGTAGAGGCGGGGTCCAGCTCCATGTAGACCGCGTCGGCGTCCTGGTAACGCGGCGTCTCGTCCGTCTCCAGGTCAGGCGCCAGCTCGGCGTAAGGCAGCGACTCTACCTCTGCCCAGTAAGGCAGCTGACGCAGCAGCGACTCCGAGGTCGCATACGTCTGCAGCCGCTCCGCCCAGTCGCGGTAGCTGTCCGTCTTGTCCGGGAAGACGACCGGCTCGCCGCGCTCGGCCTGGCTGTAGCCGCTCTCGAAGTCCTCGAGCAGGATGCGCCAGGAGATGCCGTCGATGACCAGATGATGGATGCAGAGGATCAGATAGTCGCCCTGTCCCGTCTGCACCAGACCAAGCTGGACGAGCGGGCCTCTCTCCAGCGATATCGAGGCTTGCAGCCGATCGGCCAGCGCCGTCACATCCGCCAGCGCCGCCTCCGCGTCCGTCCCGGCCGAGCGGATCGTCGTCAGCTCGCAGCCTGCCGCCTCCGGCCCTTCGTTGACCTGCAGCGCCGCGCCGTCGCCGCTCTCGCGATAGGTCATCCGCAGGGCGTCGTGATGCTCGGCGAGCCTTCCGAATACTTGCCGCACCCGATCCTCCGCCAGCCCCTCGCGCGCATAGATCAGCGCCGCCTGATTGTGATGATGCCTGTCGGTGGCGAACTGCTCGAAAAACCATCGCTGCACCGGCGTCAACAGCACCTCGCCGACGACCGGCCCCTGGTCGATGGTACGCAGACTTTGCTGCACCGCGCCAGCCATTCCCCGCACCGTCGGGAGGCGGAAAATATCCCGGATATCGAGATGCAGCCGGTACTTCTGCAGTCGCGCCGCCACCTGGATCGCATGGATCGAATCGCCGCCGACCCGGAAAAAATGATCGTCTGCGCCGAAATCCGGCAGTCCCAGCACCTCGGAGCAGACCTCGACGAGCCGCTGCTCCAGTTCGGTCAGCGGTCCGTCATCGCCGCCTGTCGGCCGAGCGACCGCCTCCGCCGGGTCCGGCAGCGCTTTGCGGTCGATCTTGCCGTTGGGCGTGAGCGGCATCTGCTCGAGCTGCACCGCGAACTTGGGCACCATGAAATGCGGCAGCGCGCGTCCCACATGGCGCTGCACCTCGTCGGCAGCCAGCCGCTCCTTCGCCGTCAGATAGGCGCACAGATAATCCTCGGACGCCTCGTCGCGCCGCACGACGACGGCCGCCTCCTTGACGCCGGGATACTCGGCCAGCACATGCTCGATCTCTTTGAGCTCGATGCGGAAGCCCCGCACCTTGACCTGATCGTCGAGTCGCCCGGCGTACTCGATCGTACCGTCCGGCAGCCACCGTCCGATATCGCCGGTGCGGTACAGCCGCACGCCGGGACGACCCGCCAGACGATCCTCCCCGAAGGCCAGCCGGGTCCGCTCGGGATCATGCAGATACCCGCGTCCGACGGCCAGTCCGCTCACGCAGATCTCGCCCTTGACGCCGATCGGGCACGGCTGCTGCCGCTCGTCTAAGATATAGATCGTCACGTTGCGGATCGGTCGGCCGACCGGGATCTGCTGCGCATCGGGCATGCCGCGCAGCACATGCAGCGTCACGTCGTCGGAAGCCTCCGTCGGGCCGTAAGCATTGACGAGCGGGATCGCCGGGAACTGGGCGAACCAGCGGCGCGCCAGCGCCGTCGTCAGCTTCTCGCCGGTGACGCTGACCGTCCGCATCGCCGGCAGCCGCGTCCCGTTCAGCTCGGATGTCTCCAGCAGGATCGACAGATAGGCAGGCACCGCCTGCAGCACCGTTATCTCGCTCTCGACGAGCCGCGCGAGCAATGCCTCCGGCTGCATGATCAGCTCGTTCGGGAAGATATGCGTCTCCCCGCCTGCCGCCAGCGCCGTTACGAACTGCCACACCGAGATGTCAAAGCATTGCGAGGCGTTCTGGACGATCCGGCTCGTCTCGTCGATCGCCAGCTCCTCGATCATCGCCAGCATATGGTTGAGCATGCCGAGATGCTCCAGCATCGCCCCCTTGGGCTTGCCGGTAGAGCCCGAGGTGTAGATAACGTAGCTGAGATCGCTCAGCTCGCGCGTCAGCTCGGGCGTCTCGGCCGGATAGCCGTCGCTCGCACCGTCATCGAGACGCAGCGCCTCGCAGCGCTGGGGCACGGCCTCCAGCAGCCGCGCCAGCAGCTCGGAGCCTTCGGCGACTTCGCCGTTCGTCAGCACGAGCGACGCCCCCGAGTCGCCCAGGATCGTCCGCAGCCGCTCCTCGGGATAGTCCGGATCGAGCGGCACATAGGCCCCCCCTGCCTTCCACACGCCGAGCATGCCGACGAGGAAGTCGATCGAGCGCGGACAGAGGATTGCCACCAGATCCTCGCGGCCGACGCCCTTCTCTCTCAGCAGATGGGCGAGCCGGCTGCTCGCCTCGGCCAGCTCGCGATAGCTCATCTGCCGCTCGCCGCAGACGACCGCCGTACGGTCCGGCGTCCGGGCGGCATGCTCGTCCAGCAGCTCATGGACGAAGCGATAGTCATACGGCGCGTCGGCCCGGCTGTTGAAGCGCTCCAGCATGCGCTGCATATCCTGCTCGCTCAGCAGACCGATCTGAGGCAGCGGCCGCGTCGGCTCCGACAGCATCTCCGCAGCCAGCCGGCTCCAGTGGGCGGCGATGCGCGCCGCCGTCTCCGGCTCGTAGTAGCGCCGGTTGTACCGCAGCTCGCCGCGCAGCGCCGAGCCCTCGCGGTGGAAGACGAACAGCAGCTCCCAGCCTTCGGACGGCAGGTCGGCGATCGACTGCACATTGTCCAGCAGCACCGCTACCTCCGTCAGCAGTCCCAGGTCGGCGTCGCCGGCCAGCTCGGCCGCCAGCACCTCCAGCGGGTAATTGGCATGCGCGCCCGCCTCCCTCATCCGCTCGCGCAGCTGCAGCACGAGCGCCTTCAGATGATCCGCCGCCTCCAGATCGGCGCGCAGCAGCAGCGTCGTATTCATGTACGCGCCTGCCTGCGTCTGCCGGTAGATCGGCGTCTGCAGCAGGATATCCCGCAGCCCGCTGTACTTGGCGGCGAGCGCGGCGGTGACGGCGCTGAGCAGCACGTGGAGCGCCGGGTCGGAGCCTCTGCTCACCGCCACCAGCCGCTCGCAGAGCGTCTCCGACAGCTCCATAGGCTGGGTTGCCAGCTCCCGCTGCGCGCCTGACGCCTGCAGATGATCATGCGGCAACGCCGTGCGCGTCAGCTCGCCTGCCAGCCGCTCCCGCCAATATCGCCCCTCCGTCTCGCGCTGTGCAGCGGCGATCGTCTTGCGCGTCCATTCCTCCGCGGCGGCAGCCGCGCCGCCGGGGATTGCCGTACCATGCGGCTGTGTCATCGCTGTCCCCTCCCGTTCGATTCAGAAGTCAAATTCCATCTCGTAGTCCTCGGTCTGCGCCTCCAGCAGGTCGCTGCGCAGCCTTATATCCGCCAACCTCAGCTCCGGCTCTGCCGCCAGGCGGGCGATCGTCTCGCGGTAAAATGCCGCCGCATCGTCGATAATCGCGCGGTCGTAGACCGCCGTATCGATCTTCAGATCGAGCCGTCCGAGCGATACGTCGACATTGAAGTCGAGCCAGGTGTTATTGGCATTAACCTTCGACTCGACGAGCGGCTCCTCCGTCGCGGCGCTCTGCTCCTCTACCGAGCCGCTCTCGCGGAAGTCCGTAAAGTTAAACAGCGTGTCGGAGATCGGATTGCCTGCGTCCTGCGCATCGCCGATCGCCCGCGCGATCTCGGAGAGGCCCATCTTGTCATAGGCCGACAGCTCCACCATATGGGCATGGAAGCGCCGGATGTAGTCCGCCCAGCTCTCCTCGCCCGCGAAGCGTGTCCGCACGGGCAACATGTTGAGGAAAAACCCGATCATCGCGTCGCCGTCCTCGCAGGCCGGACGATTATGCGTCAGGATGCCGACGACCGCGTCGTCCTGGTTGGTCAGTCGGCTCATCAGCCGCGCATAAATGGCAAACAGCAGATGGCGAAGCGTAACACCCAGTCGTGTCGCCAGCTCGGCTGCCTGCGACAGCAGCTCTGGCTCCAGACGATAGCGATACGTCTCTCGTTCCGTGAAGCCATCCGCATCCGCACCCTCCGGCAGCGCCAGCCGCCGATAGCCGCGCAGCTCTTCGCGCCAGTAATCGCGCAGTCGCTCGTCCTGCTTGATGAGGTACTGCTCGAGCACAAACTGCTTGTACGAATGGCTGAGCGGCTGCGGCCGGTAATCGGGATCGGCCAGCAGGGCGAAATAGGCGTCGCTCAGCTCCTTCATCAGAATCGCGTTGCTCCAGCCGTCCATGATCGACTGATGATAGATGAACAGGAACAAGTAACGCGACTCGCCGAGCCGGAACACGCGGGTGCGCCACAACGGCGCTTGTCCAAACGCGAAGGGCTTGCCGTTCTCCTCCGCCATCACGGCCTCGATGCGGCTGCGCTGCCGCGCCTCCGCAAGCCCCTCCAGATCGATCAGCGAGACGTCCAGCTGCGCGCCAGCATGCACTATCTTGATCGGCTCTGCCGGATGCTCCAGATGGAAGCTGGCCCGCAGATTGGGATGCTTGTCCGCCATCAAGGCAAAGGCTCGCAGGAATATCGCCTCGTCAAACTGCTCGTAGCGCGCGCTGTACACATACTGGATCATATGGGCGGAGGTGCCGGGATTGGCGACCGAGTGGAACACCAGCCCCTTCTCGATGTCGCTCATCGGGTAGGCGTCCTCGGGACGCGCCGGGTCCGTCGCTTCGCCCTGCCATGCGTCGACAACCGTATTCCGCAGCTCCTCCATGCGCTGAAGCATCGCCGCCTCCAGCTCGCGGGCGCGCGCCGCTGCTTTCTCGTCCTGAGTCGACCCGGAGGCAGCGATATGCGCTGCCATCTCTGCGACGGTCGGATACAGGAACAGATCCTTTAGTTCAATCGCGTAGCCCAGCTTTTTGAGCCGGATCGACGCCCGCAGCGCCTTGATCGAGTCGCCGCCCTGCTCGAAATAATGATCCTGCCGGCCGATCCGCTGCACACCCAGCGTCTCGCGCCATACGTGCGTCAGCGTCTCCTCCAGCGCGCGATCCGCACCAGGCGCGGCGTCGGCGGCGGTCGCGGGTCGCAGCGTCAGTTGGGCTGCCGCTTCGCGAACCAGCGCCTGCTCGTCGAGCCCGCCTGTCGCCGTCAGCGGCATCCGTTCCAGGCGTACATAGTACTCCGGCACCGCATAGGCCGGAGTCGCCGTCTTCAGACGACCCTTCAGCCCGTCGCTGTCCAGCTCGCGATCCGCCGTGTAGATCAAGGTCAAGCGCGGGGACTCTCCCTCCGCCACCGCGAGCATCGCCGCCCGCGCCTGACGAAGCGTGCCGAGCGCCAGCGCCTGACGCTCCACGTCGTCCAGCCGCACCTCGAACCCCTTGACCCGGACGATCCGCTGACGCTCGCCGTCGTAGCGATAGCTGCCGTCCCGCTCGCGGCGGCCCAACCAGCCGGTCGGCTGCCATCCACCCTCAATAACTGCCGCAGCATCGTCCGTAGCATAGGCTGCAGTCCTGGCAGCATCCTCACTAATCGCCCTGCGCCAGTAGAGCTGTCCGCTCACGCCTGTCGGGAGCGGACGGCCGTCAGCATCGCGCACGATCAGCTCGACGCCAGAGATCGGACGGCCGAGCGACGAGACCCCGTCGCCAGCCTCCGCAGCCTGCACCGATACGCTGGTCAGCAAGCCCGACTGCTGCGAGCCGCACAGCCGGATCAGCTCGCAGTCGGCATCCAGCTCCGCGAGCTGGCGAGCCAGCAGCTCGGTCTGCGCCAGCTCGTCCGGCCGCGTCAGCAGACCGATCCGTCGCACGCGCTGCAGGCTAGCAGCCGCTGATGGCGCTGCCAGCAGCTCGGCGAGCTGCCAGACGGTGACGACGAGCGTCTCGGCCTGCGCTGCGCTCAGCCGTTTGCCGAGCTGCTCGGCGGTGAGCGGCGTCGCCGCAGCCGCGCTGCCAGCGGCCGCGACCTGCGCGGCGGCCTCAGCTACACTTCCGGATGCTGCGACCTGCTGCTCCGCCGCCTCGCTGCGCAGCCCGAATCCGTCAGCGAGGATCAGCTTGCTGTCGTCCTCCAGCGTCGGCGGCCAGGACAAGCCGTCGCTTGCGCCGCCTGCCTGATCTGCCCGCAACAGCTGATGCTCCGCGAGCGTCGCAGCAGCGGTTGGCCGCTCTGCCAGCTCGATCGTCCGGAGAGGCAGCTCCGGCGTCTGCGCCAGCACCTCCAGCGCCTGCATCAGATGATCGGCCAGCCCCTCCATCGTCTCGCGATGGAACAGGTCGGTCTTGTAGGTCAATGCGCCCTGCAGCCCGTCGCCGTCCGGGACGAACTCGAGATGCAGATCGAACAGACTGGTGACGCCCCGATCCTCGATCTCTCGCAGTGTCAGTCCCTGCAACGGACTCGCGCCGTTGGTCGCCAGATCGGTATTTTGCAGCACCAGCATGACATTAAACAGCGGCGAGCGGCTCATATCCCGCTTGATCTCCAGCTCCTCCACCAGCCTATCGAACGGATATAGCTGATGCTGATACGCGCTTAGCGTCGCCTGTCGGGCGCGATCCAGCAAGTCGCCGAGCGGCTGCGTCGGATCGATCTGCGAGCGCAGCACGATCGTGTTGGCATAGAAGCCAAGCTGCTCCTCCAGCTCGACGCGGCTGCGACCGGCGATCGGCGAGCCGATCAGCAGATCGGTCTGGCCGGTATATTTGTACAGCACGAGATTGGTCGCGGCGAGCAAAGCCATGTACAGCGTCACGCCTCGCTCGCGGCAGCGCGCCTGCAGCTGTGCCAGCTCGTCCGGCGACAGCGCGAACCGCACCCGTGCGCCCGCGTACGTCTGCATCGGCGGACGCGGCCGATCGAGCGGCAGCTCCAGCGTCGGCAGCTCGCCGCCCAGCGTCTCGCGCCAGTAAGCGCCCATCGCGTCATAGTCGCCGCCTGCGATCGACTGCGCTTGCCATTGCGCATAGTCCTTATACTGCATACGGAGCGGCGGCAACGGATCGGGCAGCCCCTGCCTCCGGGCATTGTACAGCGCCGCCAGATCGCGCAGCAGCACTCGCGAGGACCAGCCGTCGCTAATGATATGATGCATGTTCACATACAGCAGATGACGCCGGGGCTCAACGGCGAACAGCACAGCCTTGATGAGCGGCCCGGCGGCCAGGTCAAACGGCTGCATGCGATCCGCCTCCATCCAGGCCTCCGCCTCCGCTTGCCCGCCATCTCCCCCGGCATCGCGCAGCTCCAGCCCGATCCCCAGCGACCGGCGGTCGCGGATGAGCTGCACCGGCTCGCCCTGATCATCGCCGAACACTGTCCGCAGCACCTCGTGGCGGTCGACGACCGCGTCGAACGCTGCCGCCAGCGCCGCCTTGTCCAACTCGCCCTCGAGCACCATCGAGAACGGCGAATTGTAGGCGATCAGGCTCTCAGGAAACTGGCTCAGCATCCACATCCGCTTCTGCGCCGCCGACACCGGATAGCTCTCCTGCGGCGGCGCGAGCGGGATCAGTCCAGCTAGCCCGCCGCCATCGGCGGCGGAGCCTGGCTGCGCCGTTTTGCTGTATGCGTTGGAGTCCGCCAACGTTATCTCGCCGCCAGCCGCTGCATTCGCCGATGACGACGTCGTTCCCCCCGACGATGTCTGCGTTAATGCGCTCTGTGGCGCAACGCCTTCCCCCGTCGACGTTCGGGCGTCGCCTGGCGGAGATTGCGCCAGCCGGTCGCCGATATAGCGGCTCAGCTCGGCAGGCGTCGGATGCAGGAAGATCTCCTCGAAATTCAGCTCTACGCCAAACGCGGCGCGCACTCGCAGCAGCACCTGGTTGGCCATCAGCGAATGGCCGCCCAGCTCGAAGAAGCTGTCATACGGACCGAGCTGCGGCTGCTTCAGCACCTCGCGGAAGATCGCCGCTACCTTGTCCTCTGGGCCGGTCAAACTGTCGATATAGGCAGCGAAGCCGCGCAGCGTCGGATAGTCGAACAGATCCTCGAAGTCCAGCTTGATCGCCAGCTCCTCGCGGATCCGCCGGATGACGCGGGTCGCCAGCAGCGAATCGCCGCCCAGCTCGAAGAAATGATCGTCGCGTCCCAGCTCGTCCAGCTCCAGCGCCTCGCTCCAGTACGAGGCGATCCGCCGCTCCAGCTCTGTCGCCTCGGGATCGCGCAGCGCTCCCGCTTGCTCAAGCTGCCGCTCCGCTCCGCTCTCATCCATCACATCCGCCATTGACAGCTGCGGCGTCTCGCGGACCCAGCAGCGGATCGGCTCGAATGGATAGCCTGGGAGCTCGACGCGCAGCGCCGGACCGCCGGCATACGCCGCCCGCCAATCCGGCGTATGTCCTTGCGCATACAGCTCGCACAGCAGCCCCGCTGCCGGATCGCCGCTCGCTGCCGACAGCAGCCCGCTCAACCGGAAGCGACGAGCAGATGAAGAGCTCGATACGCCCCCATGCGAGCTGTCCGACGAGCTGCTACTTGCACTGCTGGATGAGCTGCTAAGCGAATGAGCGACCGAGCTGCTGTTTGCACTGTCGGATAAACCACCAAGCGAACGACCAGGCAAGCTGCCTGATCGTTCGTCACGCTTGCTCGCACGCAGCGCCTCGCCTAGCTCGCCACCTGGGGCCAGCTCGACGAACAGCACCTCGCCGCCTTCCGTCTCGGCATCGATCAGCTTGGCGACGCGCTCCGCCAGCCCTTGCAGCGGCTCCGACACATACGTCTGCGCCGCTGTCGCCGCCTCCGCCAACGTACGGCGGCCGGCGATCGCATCGGCCGCCAGCCTGCCGATGCCCACCGGCAGCAGCTGGCCGACCGGCATCTGCCATGCCTCCAGCAGGCGATACATCGCGATCAGATGCGCCAGGGCGCGCACGCCCTCGGCGATGTTATCTGCGCTGCTATCTATGCTGCCGCACACCTCCGCATAAGTCTGGCGGTATACCGGATGGCGCGCCTGGAGCGCCGCGACGACCGACTCCGGCAGCGGCGCATGATCGGTCAGCAGCAGGATCGCTTTGGCTCGTTCGCCGCCCCGCTCAGGCAGCGTCAACCTCCAGCTCGCATCTGCAGACGCGTTCCCCTCCTGCGACAGTACGAGCAGCCCCGCTCGCAACTGCTCGCGCAGTCCCGCGACCGTGTCCGCCGTCGCTGCGAAGCGGCAGCGATAATGCTGGCGGCCGCGCGCCAGCGTCCAGCTGACCGCTGCCAGCTCCCGCTCGCTCATTGTCTCCAGCCGTGCGGCCAGTTGGCTCAGTCGGCGCTGCAATGCCTCCGGAGTGCGAGCGGAGACGACGAACGGCAGCGGTCCCGTCGCGCTGCGGTCCGCCAGAGCCCCCGCCGCTGTTCCGTCCTCAGCCCAGACAGCCGCTCCCCCGGCAGCAGCACCCGCAGGCGACTCCGGCGCTTCCTGCAGCAGCACATGACAGTTGGTGCCGCTTGCGCCCAGCGAGGTGACCCCGGCATAGCGGGGATGTCCGTCAGGCTGCGGCCACTCGCGCAGCTCCTTGTTGACGTAGACGGCCGATTGCTCGAAGTCGATGAGCGAGTTGGGCCGCTCGAAGTGCAGCGTCGGGAAATATACGCGGTGCTTGAGCGCCATGACGGCGCGTACCAGTCCAGCGATGCCAGAGGCGTTGTAGCCATGGCCGAGACTCGACTTGATCGTCGAGATCGGCACGATGCCGCGCGCATCCGTGACGTCGCGAAAAGCAGCGCTCAGCCCCTCGATCTCCAGCGAGTCGCCAAGCTTGGTGCCGGAGCCATGGGCTTCGATGTAGCCGATCTGACGCGGGTCGACGCCTGCCTTGCGCCAGGCGTCGCGGACGACGCCCGCCTGCGAGATGCTGTCCGGGGCGGTTGGGCTCGCGGAGCGGCGGGCGTTGTTGTTGACCGCTGTGCTTTTGATGATCGCATGGATCGTATCACCGTCGCGCTGCGCGTCAGCCAGCGGTTTCAGGAGCACCGAGGCGACCAACTCGCCGCACGACATGCCGGCGGCGTCCTCGGAGAATGCTCGCGACTTGCAATCAGGCGACCAGATGTTGAACTCGAACTGCTTGTCCCGATAGGGCTGCAGGTTCAGATTGACGCCGCAGACGATGGCGCTGTCGGCCTCGCCGAGCAGCAGCTCGCTCACTGCCATATGGACGGCGACCAGACTGGACGAGCAGGCAGTGTCGATGACGGCGGCATTGCCCGTCAGGTTGAACTGACGGCTGATCCGCGTCGCCGCGAAGGCAGGCGAGTTGCCCGCGACCATCGTATCGGGGAATTCCTCGGCGAGTCGATAATACTCGGGGTTGATATCCGAGACGAACACTGCCGTCCTCGAGCCGTCGAAGTCGTCCGGACTATACCCCGCATGCTCGAACAGATGATAGACGCTCTCCAGCATCAGCCGATGATGCGGGTCCATCACCTGCGCTTCGGCCAGCGACAGCTCGAACAGCGGATGGTCGAACTTGTCGATATCCTCCAGATAGCCGATCGGCCGCAGCGGCCGCTCCGGGTTCAGCGTCGCCTCCTTGATCCGTTTGGGCGACAGCTCCCGCACCAGGTCGGGACTGCGCTTGAACAGCTCAGGCACCTGCTCGATCCCGGGCGCTTCCGGAAATCGCGCCGCCATGCCGATTATTGCGATATCTCGGTTCATCTTCAGCTCACTCCTTGCATGTCTTCGGCTTGCGCCTGCTGCTCCAGCCCCATAGCCAGCTTGCTCTCCCGCTCATAGAGGACGCCCTCCGACCAGACATAATTGACGCCATCCCACGCAGTCGCCGACGCCACATCCGGGAAAAACCCCTTGCCCTTGTGGTTGGCGCTCGTGTTGCACAACACGGGAATGCCGCTAAGCCGCTTGTAGGCGGCGAGCAGCTCGGCGAGCCACGGGTTGTCCTGCGGATCGACTGTCTGCAGGCGCGCCGTGCCGTCAAGGTGAATAACGGCCGGGATACGCTCGACCCAGGCGGGCTTGACGCGATGGTCGAACAGCATATACGGATCGCGAATGCCCGGCCCGAACAGCTCCGGCGCATCGTCCTCCAGACAGATCGGCGACACCGGCCGATACGGCTCGCGGTCCTTGATCCGGTTCAGCGCATCCTTCATCGCCGGCGAGACGGCGGGCGCGATGATGCTGCGATTGCCGAGCGCGCGCGGGCCCAGCTCGGCCCGGCCGTGCAAGACGACCACCGGCTCGCCGCTCTCATGGAGCAGCCGCGCCAGCGTCTCCGCGCCGCAGCTGCGGCTCAGCCAGCCTGCCGCCGGCTCGGAGGGGCGAACCTCGGGACCGCTATACACCGTCCAGTCGAGCGCGGCCCCGCCGCCGCGCGTCAGCATGGCGCAGCAGGCGACGCCGATGGCGCTGCCCGAGTCGTTGGGGAAAGGCGGCACGTACACCTCGTCGACGATGCCGCTCTCGCGAATTGCCGAATTCCACTTGATGTTGAGCGCACAGCCCCCAGCGAGCGCCAGCTTGCGCGATTTGCCGCCGTGGCGGCGGATTTTTTTGGCCAGCTTGTCCAGCAGCATCTGTCCCAGATAGTCGTGGAAGGTCCGCAGCACATCGGCGTCCTCGTAAGACTGTCCGGCCATCCGCTCCTTGAACAGCCGCGCCAGCTTGTTGCCAAAGCCCATCGGATGATCGTACGCATCGAGGTAGATCTCGTCCCAGATGTCGTACCATTGCGGCTGCGACTGGCCGAGCGCGATATACGCCATCACCTTGCCTGCCACCGACAGACTATCCTTGGCGAAGCCCCCGCTCACCTGGAACGGGCCGAAGTGCTGGGCGAACAGGCTGTACATATTGCCAATCAACAGGAAGATCGGACCCAGATTGTCGAATCCGCCACAGTCCGCATCGTAGTAATACAGCCTCGGATACATGCCGCCGTCCCAGACGAGCACGTAGGCGCTCTCGCCGCGGCGCGCGAACGGGCTGCTGCAATACGCTCCCGCCACATGCGCCGCCGCATGATAGTAGCTCACATAAGGGAGCTGACGGCCGCCGATCCGCAGTCCTTCGAACGACCATTGCCTGAGCAGCGGGTCGCTCGCACCCTGCTCCTCGTACTGTCCTACCGCCAGCCGGTACGGCTCGCCCCCGTCGGCGGCGTCGAGCCAGTTATGGCCCTCGCCGATCGTCAGCCTTGGCTGGATCGCCAGCGCGTCCTCGTCGTCTCCTCCCCAGCCGTCCACCGCAAAGCAATCGATATCCTCGATCCGATAGCCTTCGGCGGCCAGTATCTCCTCGATGAGCGCCGTATCCTCGATCTGGGCGTAACGCTCCTGGTTGCGCAGCTTTTCTACCTCGATGCTGAAAACCAAACGTCCATTGTCGATGAGCGCCACCGCTCCATCATGCGTCAGCTTCAATCCGCATACGATCATCTCTCGCGCCTCCTTTATCTCTCGTCAGAATTCGATCTCGCGCAGCGTCGTCGCCTTCTCCTCTTGCTCCTGATCCGCCTGCGTCAGCTTGGCCGCGAACGCCTCTATCGTCCGGTAATCGAACAGATCCTGCACCGTCGATTGACCCGGATAAGCCTTGCCCAGCAACGAATGAATCCGAATCAATCGATGCGAGTCGCCGCCAATCGCAAAAAAGTCGTCCGTCACGCCGAAATCGTCACGTCCCAACACATCGGCCCAAATCTGCCACACCGCGCGCTCTGCCTCGGTACGCGGCGGGACGCCGCTGCCTGCGGGCGCTCGGCTGCTCATCGCTTCCTGAGCATGCTGGCGCAGCTGCCGACGATCAATCTTGCCGGTACGCGTCAGCGGCAAGGCCGTCAACGCGTGAACCCGCGCAGGCAACATGTACGCGGGCAGCAAGGCGGCCAACCGCTCCCGAAGCTCCGCCAGTCGCAAGGCCACGCGCTCGGAATCAACGCCGTTCGTCGACTCGACCGCACCGAGGGACACAGCCTTCGTCCCTTGATCGCTGACCGAAGTCGACGAGACCGGGAGCTCCTCTTGCAGCGTGACGAAGCCATGCAGCTCTGTCCGCTCGCCATCCCGCACGGCTACAACCGCTGCTGTCATGACCTCCGGGTCTGCGGCGAGCGCAGCCTCGAGCTCGCCCGGCTCCACCCGGTAGCCGCGAATCTTGATCTGCTCGTCCCGCCGCCCGGCGTAGCGCAATCGGCCCTCGCGGTCGCGGCGGACCAGATCGCCAGTGCGGAACATGCGCTCGCCCGGCCGCTGCCAGTCCTCGCCAAACCGCTCGGCCGTGCGTGCCGGATCGCCCAGATAACCCCGGGCGACGCCTGCGCCGGCCAGCCACAGCTCGCCGATCCCGCCGCCCGGCACAGGCTCGCCGTCCAGTCCGAGCGCATAAGCGCGCATTCCAGCTACCGGCTCGCCGAGCTGGACGGGCGACTCGTCGCAACGCGCCGAGAGCGCGTCGACCGTCGTCTCGGTCGGTCCATAATTGTTGTATACCTCGTAGCCGTTAGCCAACAGCCCGTCCTTGATCGCCGGGGGCAGCGGCTCGCCGCCGCAGATCACCGTGCGCAGCGCCGCAGGGCGCGGCCCATCGTCCCCGAGCAGCAGCTCGCCGAGGATCGAGGGCACGTAATTGACCAGCGTGATCCGCTCCTCCTCCAGTCGCTGGCGGAACGCCGCCCGATCCAGCACCAGCCCCGGCTCCGCTACGACGACCTGCCCGCCGTGCAACAGCGTGCCGAACCAGTCCTCGACGCTCGGGTCGAACGTGTAGTCCGTCATCTGCAATACCGTCGTCTCGCTGTCCACGCCATAACGTTCGGCAAACCACGAAGCGAGATTGACGACACTGCCGTGCTCGACCATGACGCCCTTGGGCTTGCCCGTCGAGCCGGAGGTGTACATGACATACGCGAGTCGACCGGAATCGGCGAGCGCCTGGCCGGACGCTGAGGGCTCTAATCCGGGACCGGACGACTCCCCTGTCGTCGCCAGAGCCTCCGCATCCAGTGCCTGAACCCCAAGCGGCAGAGGCAGCGTCTCGACGGTATCGGGATCGGTCAGCACATAGCGGACTCTGCATTCCTCCAGCATATGGCGCATCCGCTCCGGCGTCTCGTCGGGATGGATCGGCAGATAAGCGCCGCCCTCCTGCAGGATGCCTAGCAGCGCCGCCGGGATGAGCGGAGACGGTCGCAGCCGCAGCGCGACGATCTCCTCCGTCGCCAGACCCGCTGCCCGCAGCCAGCTCGCGATCCTGTCCGCCTGCTGCGCCAGCGCCGCATAGCTCAGCTCGCCGTCCCTGCTGCGGACCGCGATCGCCTGCGGCGTCTGGCGCGCTTGCTCGGCGAAGCGACCGTCGATCGTCCCTGACGTGTCGGCAGGCGCGCTCCTATCGCCGATCAACTGCTCGCGCTCCTCGGCGGACAGCATCGCCAGCTCGGCGAGCAGCCGCTCGGGGCGGTCGGCGAGCGCCAACAGCAGACGGCGGTAATGCGTCAGGATCGCCGCGACGCCTGGCGTATCGTAGCGCGCGTGGCCGCTGCCGAGCATCAGCTCCAGCCGTTCGCCGACCGTGACGGCCAGCGTCAGCGCATAAGGCGTCGCTTCGTCCAGCTCGTAGCCGCCTACCGTAAGCCCGCCATCCGCCGAGCGCATCGCCTCGGGATCGACCGGGTAATTCTCAACGACGACGATCGAGTCGAACAAGCTCTCGCCCGGCGCCGGACCGCTCTGCTGGATCCGTGCCAGCGGCACTGTCTCGTACGGCGCGCGCTCGCGCAGATCGGCGGCCACGTCGCTCAGCAGCTCGCCGACTGTCATCGTCTCGGTCATATGTACGCGAAGGGGCACCGTATTAATGAACAAGCCAACCATCGACTCGATGCCCTGCAGCTCCGGAGAGCGGCCGGACACTGTCGTCCCGAATACGACATCGCGAGTCATGCCATAGCGTTGCAGCAGCAGCCCCCAGGCCGCGAACAGCAAGGTTGCCAGCGTCACCCGATGCTGCTGCGCAGCCTTCGTCAGCCGTTCCGTCTCCCCGGCGCTGAGCAGCAGCGTCGCCGTTGCCCGCTCGCCGCTCTGCTCTGCCTCCTCGGCCTCCCAAGGCAGACGCGTCGTCTCCTCGAGACCCTCCAGATACGCTTGCCAGTAGGCGTCAGCCGCCGCTGCGTCCTGCTGTTGCAGCTGCTGCACGTAGGCCTTGAACGGCAAGAGATCGGCTGGAAGCTTGTCCGCTCCCGCGCCGTAAGCAGCGAAGAAGCGGGCCAACAGCAGACCCGTGCTCCAGCCGTCGTACAGGATATGATGATTACAGATGAGCATCGCGCTGCGCCGCTCGGTCAGTCGGCAGAGCAGGACCCGATAAGGCGGCTCCGTCAGGTCGTAGCCGCGAGACTGCTCCGCGCTCCGCAGCTCGGCCAGCGCCCGCTCGGGCTCCGACTCGGAGGTCAGATCGTGGATGACGATAATCGGCTCATGACGCTTCAGCACGATCTGCACCGGCTGCGACAGTCCCTCCCAGCGGAACAGTGTACGCAGCATCTCCGTCGATGCGGCGACCTGTCGCCAAGCCTCGCGGAAGGTCTCGGTCACGACCTCTCCCTCCAGCCGGACGAGGAATTGCACCTTGTAGGACTCGTCTCCAGGCACCCTCAGCTCCTGCAGCAGCATCCCCTCCTGCATCGGCGTCAGCGCCAGCATATCCTGGACGTCTGCCCTCGCGATCGTCCGAGGCTTGCGAGTATCCGCCTGATTGCGCGGTTCCGTCATCGTACGAGACTCGCGAGCGTCCAGCTGTTTCTGCGGCTCGGTCATCGCGTGTCGCCCCCTTTGTCATGCGGTCGTCCGATCGTCGTCGTGCTGCCGGCCCCCACGTGCTGGGAGCCGGACGCTGAACCATTGGACAGCCGTACGTCCTCCCGCAGGCTGGCCAAGGTGTCGCGGACGATGCGCAGCACCGTCTCGGCATCTTCATGGATGAAAAAATGCCCGCCCTCGCAGACGATCACCCGGCATGCGCCGCGGCTATATGCAGACCACGAATCCATCGACGCGGCCAGACCCTCCTGTCGGCCGGTCATCACCGTCACCGGCATGCGCAGCTCGCCTGTTGGCGGCTCGGGTCGATATCGCTCCAGCAGCGTGTAGTCGGCGCGCAGGATCGGCAGGAATAGCTCTCGCGCCTGCGGATCGTCCAGCAGCTCCACCGGCGTGCCGCCCTTCTGCTCCAGCTCCCGCCGCCAGTCGGCATCGCTCATCTGAGCCGCCGGCCGCTCCCGCTCCAGCGGGATATGCGGCGGCAGCGCGCCCGACAGGAACAGATGGACAGGCGCTCGCAGCCCGGAGCGGCAGAGCTGCAGCGCCGTTTCATAAGCCAGCTTGGCTCCCATGCTATGGCCGAACAACGCGTACGGCTTGTCCGGATGCCGGGCGAGCGTCTCCTTGATCCGCCCGGCTACATCGCTCGCAGCCTCAGCCATATCTGCGTAGAACGGCTCGCCGATCCGGCTGCCCCGGCCCGCCAACTCGACGGGCACGATCGCGATATCCGGCTGCAGCGGGACGCGCCATCTCTGATAGATGGAGGCCGACGCCCCGGCGTAAGGCAGACCAAACAACAGCATATCCATTAATGTCACCTCCCTTGATTTAATCCGGCAGCGTCATTCCAACATCGCGCGCTTCGGCCAATCGGGCATAGTAGGCTGCGATCGCGATATCGAACACCGCCATCCCCATCGGATTGAACAGGATCGCCTCCTGCACAGGCAACGCCCGCATCGCCTCCGTCGTCAACGCCGCGATCGGCAGCGTATCCGCCTCGGTCAGTCCGCGCTCCAGATGCATCCGCTCGATATCCGTGCCCTCGCGGCATACCTCCTGCCAGTCGTCGACGAGGATCGAGGAGGTGTGGTCCATGATCGAAGGCATAAAATCGCGCAGCGATACGTTCAGCAGCAGGCTGCCCGGCTTCGGCGCCTGATCGATATACCCTGCGCTGCTGACGGTGCAGGTGACGAACAGATCTGCGTCCGCATACGCCTCCTGCCAGCGCTCGGCGACGGTCGTCCGCTCGCGCAGCGCCTCCGGGACATCTGCCAGATCGACGCCGCGGATATCGCAGAGGACCAGGCTGGCGAGCCGCTCGCCGAGTATCGACTCGATCATCCGCAGATGGAGTCTGCCGATCGGCCCATAGCCGACGATGCCGACCTTCCACGACGAAGGCAATCCGTCGCGCCTCATATACCGTCGCAGCACAGTAGCGCTCACTGCTGCCGTGCGGATGCCGCTCAGCCGGGCCGCATTGAAGACCGCCAGCGGACGGCCAGTCGCCGCTTCGTTGAGGATCGTCAATGAGTGCGCGCGCTGCAGGCCCAGCTCCAGATTGTCAGGGAAGCTGGCGACCCACTTGATGCCCGCTGCATTGATCTCGCCGCCGACATAGGCGGGCATCGCGATGATGCGGTTGCGCGGATTGCCGTATCGCAAGTAAGGCTTGATCGGCTGGGCATAATCCCCGCTTGCCAGCAGCTGCGTCGCCTTATCGATCACATCGGCCGCCTCTTGCCAGTCGAAGCCTATCCGGTCGACCATTTCGTCGTTCAGGTATCGCATTCGTTCCTCGCCTCCTGCTCCTAAGATATGTAGTTCCTTGCTCATCGGCCCGTTCAGATCGTCTGGCGTTTAGATGGCACGTCCGGCCAGGAAGCCGCAGGCGCAGCATCTGCCGTCAGTCGAGCGGTCCATTCGGGGTTATAGATCGTGTCCATATAAGCCATGCCGCCATCCGCGCAAATAAATGCGACGACTGGCTTGCCGCCATCCCCGGTCGGCGACTGGTCCGCGAAATACCGGCGCACCGCCGCATACACCGTGCCCGAGGAGCCGCCGACGAACAGCGCATGGTCCCGCATCAGCTGCTGGCAGCCTTCGACCGTCGCGGCCTCCGGCACCAGGATCGCCTCGTCTACATGCGCCTGGCTCAGATTGGCCGGGACGATGCTGGAGCCGATGCCGGGGATCAGCCGCTTGCGCGGCGTATCGCCGAAGATCGCCGAGCCTTCGGTATCGACGGCGATGATCTGTGCGTCGGGATGGCTCTCCCGGATGCGCCGGGAGACGCCAGCCAGCGTACCGCAGGAGCTGGTGCCGACGAATACGTAGTCGAGCCGCGGCAGACTCTCCGCCAGCTCGCGACCGACGCCCTCGTAGTGACTGCGCACGCTGTCGGGGTTGTCGTATTGATTGGTCCAGAATGCGCCCTCGATCTCCTCGCGCAACTGCTCGATGCGCTTCAGCCGCGACAGCAGGAAGCCGCTCGTCCGGTCGCGCTCGGTCACCTTCTCCACCCGGGGCGATAGCGAGCGCAGCAGTTTCTCGTACAGCGGGTTGATGTTGGGGTCGATGACCGGGATGAAGCGAATCCCGAGCCGCCGGCACAGCGATGCGAGCGCAATCGCAAAATTGCCGGATGAGGATTCGATCACCGTCGTTGTCTCTGTAATATCGCCTCGGGCAATCGCCGCCTCGAGGATCGTATACGCCGGACGAATCTTCACGCTGCCAGTGTAGTTGTGGCTCTCGAGCTTGGCGAACAGTCGCACCTTGTCGTCCCGCAGCTCCACCAGCGGGGTATTGCCGATCGCCTCGCGCCAGGCCTGGAGTCGCTCCAGCATATGCATCCCTTCCTTCCGGTCCTTGAATGACTGCCGTGTAGTGGACGCCGCTCACGACGCCTCCACCAGCTGCCCTGTATCCATCTTGATGACGCGATCCGCCGTATCGAAGTAGGCGTCGTCGTGGGTAATGGCGATCACGCAGGTGCCTCTCGCCTTCATCTGCGGCAGCAGCTGCTCATAGAACAGTCTGCGGTAGGTCGGGTCCTGATCGGCCGCCCATTCGTCGAACAGACAGATCGGCCGCGCCTCCAGATACGCGACGAGCAGCGCCAGCCGCTTCTTTTGCCCGGTCGAGAGCCGGGTCGTCGTGAAGGAGCCGTCCTGCACCGCGACCTTGTCCTGCAGCTCCAGCAGTGTCAGATAGGCCTCGATCTCCTCCTCGCGGCCGCTCGTATCGATGCCGTAGAGCGCGTCGAACAGATGAAAGTCGGCAAAAATCGCCGTAAAGCTCTCCCTCAGCTCCTCCTCTGAGGCGACGCGGCCGTTCAACAGGATCCGTCCTTCGGAGGGACGGTATAGCCCGGTAATGAGCTTGGCCAGACTCGACTTGCCGCTGCCGTTGCCGCCGGTGATGAAGGCGACCTCGCCGCCTCGGAACGCGCAATCGACCGGGCCGACTGCGAACGGACGACGTCCCTCGGCGTCCTCTGGATACCGATAGACGACGCCCTGGAGCGTCAGCTCCAGCAGTGCAGCTCTCTCGTCCGCGCGCACTGTCGACAGCTCCGACGGAGAGGATGATGCCAACGAATGCATCGAGGCCTCAGTCGGCTGCGTCTGCCGCCGCTCGTCGACCTCCTGGATCAGTCGCTTGACGCGGCCCCAGCTGACGCGGATCAGGGCAATCTGCGGCAGACTGTCGAGCAATTGGTTGACCGGGCCGGTCATATAGAGGAAGACGAAGACGTAGCTGCGCAGCATATCCTGGTCCATTTGCTTGAAGATCGCCGGGAACAGGAAGACGACGCAGCCGATCACCAGCACGAACAAGGTCTCGCCGATGATGAACACATGGACGAAGCGCATCTGCGCGCCGGTCCGCTTGTCGCGGAACGTCTCGCAGCTCTCGTCCATCGCCTCCCGGAACTCCCGCCGCCTGGACCGGCTGAGCGCCAGCTCCTTGAAGCCGCGCAGCAGATCCGCGATGTAGCCGAAGAAGCGGTTCTGAATATCCCGCGTCTCCTCGAACAGCTGATTGGCCTTTTCCCCCGCCACATAGTAGATGCCCGCCAGGATGGCGATGATCGCCAGCGACAGCAGCAGCGCGTACACATTCATAATGCCAAGGTAGGCAAAGCAGCAGAGCAGCGTCACGACGTTGGTGCCGCCCGTCACGACCAGACCGATCGAGCTGCTGATCTCCTCGGTATCGCTGCTGAGCGTCGCCTCCACCCGACCGCGCTCCATGCGCTCCATATGAGCATAGTCGGTCTCGAGCAGCTTGCCAGCCAGCTCCATCCGCTTCTCATAGACGAACTGGTTGGTCAACCGCACCAGCATCGACTGGATGTAGCGTTGGCCGACCACATACATCAGCACTGCAAGTCCAAAGTAGGCGAGCAGTCCGCTCGTCAGATTATCGCTGCGTACGAACGTTTCATTGATGACGAAAATAATCATCGCGTTGCCAAGGCCGCTCATCAGCGCCAGCGCCACCGGCTGCAGCAGCGAGCGGTCGCGCGGTCTGGGGAACCAGGCCAGCAGCAGCGAGTAGAGCAGATACAAGGCGATGACGGCTGCGAGCAGCCACACCGCCAACAGCACGGTCTGCGGCAGCCACACCTCGACGAAATGCCAACTCAGGCCAAGGCCGATCACCTCAGGCAGCCAGTAAAGTGCCGCCGTCGCGATCGACGCCGCCGCCAGACGGCCGAGCAATGCGCCAACCCAGCGCGCCGGACGCCGCTGCGGCTGCCTCATTCCGCGGCCGAGCTCGCGCAGCGTAAGTCCGATATAGACGAGGATTACCAAAGCTGCTGGCGTCAGGATGACGAGCAGCGCTACCGCAAAGGTGTCGGCCCGTTTGAACAGATCGGGCCCGACCACGGGCGGCTCCTCGCCAAGCCATAGCTCCAGCACGCTCTCGCCGATCAGCGCCGTCGTCTCGCTGTTGCGGTTGGCGAGCACGGCGACGCCGCTGCGCTCGCCGGGACGGAAGGCGATGAAGGAGGAGAACGTCGGATTGCTCCCGGCATGGGCATAGTAGCCTGCGCCGTCCTGATAGACCTCCCAGCCCGCAGCATACGAAGCCCCGGCCGCCGACGGCGCGACGGTGCGGTCAGGCTGCAGCGTCGCCGCCAGCCACTCCGGCGCGAACCCCGCAGGCAGCTCGGCGCCGAGCAGCAGCTCCAGCCAGCGCGCGACATCGTCCGGCGTACTCAGGATATATCCGGAGGGCGCATTGCCCTCGTACGCAGGCGGGTCGTAAGGCGACGGCCTGGTGAAGAGTCCCTTGTAGCCTTGCGCGAGCCGGGCAGGGTCGGCGGGCACGATAGCCGAGGTGTCCCGCAGACCAAGCGGCTCCAGCACTGCCGAGGCCATATAATCGGCGAAGGACTGGCCGGTGACTGTCTCGATGACGAGACCGAGCACCGCATAGTTGATCGTCGCGTACTCATAGCGCGAGCCCGGCTCGCTGGCCAGCGGCCGATCAAGCAGCGAGCGGACCGTCGTCTCTGCCGCCCCCTCTCCTGCTGTCGGCGGCAGCGTGCCGATCGAGGCGAACGGGATGCCGCTCGTATGATGCAGTAGCTCGGCGAGCGTAATCGTCTGCGGCACGCCCTTATAGGCGAGGCGCAGCCAGGGGATATAGTCGGTGACGGGATCGTCCAGCGACAGCCGTTCCTCCGCCTGCAGCCGCATCACGGCCAGTGCGGTCAGCGCCTTGCTGTTGGAGCCCAGCTCGTAGATCGTCCGGCCATCGGCAGGTCGTCGCTGCTCCAGATCGGCATAGCCAAAGCTGCGATTATACACCGTCTCGCCGTCCTGGACGATGACGAGCGCCAGTCCCGGGATATCGGCTCGCTCCTGCAGCCGCTCCGCCAACGTCTCGATCTCGGCCAGACGAGCCTCGCCGCCCAGCTCAGCAGCAGCCGCCACGGACGGCAGCCCCGTCAGCAGGCCTAGCCAGAGCGCCAGCAGCAACAGCGGCAGTCGGGTCATCGCCGACAGACGCTTATCGGGCGGGCCTGGAGGCCCCCAGCTCCGGCGACCGTCGGCAACGTGCGTCATGCCTCGAAGTCGACGTGGACTAGTCATGGAACAGCCCCTCCAATTCATCCTCGCTCAGCTGCACCGTCTCGAAGTCGGCGGCTACAAACCGGCCTGTCTCGGCTCGCAGACAATGCCCGAGCAGCCGTAGCAGCTCTGCGCCCCAGCGCTCGGCCAGTCGCTCGGCCGCCGTCGCGCCGCCAGCGCCAAGGCGGATCGTCAGGCACAGTCGCCCCTCCGATATCCAGGCGAGCGCTTCGACGCCTTCCGGCGACGCATTGGCCGGATGGACGTCAGGGCCGGTGTATTCGCCAGCCAGCGCGATCAGCCTTCCAGCGCCGCCCGGCCGCAGCTCGCCGATATAGTTAAACACGGCGTCCGCCCCGGAGATCAGCCGCTGCGCGTCTACGCTCCCAGACAGATAACGGGCGATGCCGTAGTCTATGCCGCCATGCGGGATGCTGCGCGACCGCCGCTTCACATGGACGATCGCTTGCTCCCACTCGGCGTCTTCCCCCGCCGACTGACGCTCCTCGGACGAGTCCGACTCCTGTCGAGTCTGTGAAGCAGGCTCAGGCAGCGGCAAGCCGTCTGCCCCGCCGAGCTCCAGCGGCAGCGGATAGAGCGAGGTGAACCAGCCGACCGTACGCGTCAGGTCGAGCGAGCCGACTATCGGCTCGCGGCCATGGCGCTCGACCTCGATGACGAGTCTGCTACGATTGCTCGTCCAGCCTTCGTGAGCAAGCGCGATAGCGAGCGCCGTCAGCAGCAGCTCGCTCGGCTCTGTCCGGTAGGCGAGATTGGCGTCGCCGAGCAGGTCCACCGTCTCCACCGGGCTCAGCCAGCGCTCGGCGCTGCTCGGCTCCCGGTCACGCAGCTCTCTGTCTTTCGGCTCTACGCCACCTGGTTGCCAGCGACTGTCGTAGCGCTCAGCGGTATTGACGTCTCTGACCGTTGCCAGAGGCGGCTCGTCCGCAGGCTCTGTCGTCCTGGGGAGCGCCAACTGTGTAGCGGTCTCGCCGTCCATCGACGCTACGTCGCACGGCTCTCCCGCAGGCTCGGGCGGGCTGACGAGCGGAGCCGAGATCGCTTCCTCCCGATCAGCCAACCAGCAAGCCACGTCCTCATCCCGCAGCGTCCGCGCGCGCTCGCGCAGGGCGCGCGCCCAAGCCGCATAAGAGGCCGACTTAGCCGGCAGCTCCGGACGGCGGCCCTGCAGCATCGCCTCCAGCAGCCGCTCCAGATCCTCGGTGAGGATAAGCCAGGACACGGCGTCGACGACGAGATGATGCGCCGTCAGCAGCAGCCGTTGGCCGCGCGCCCCCAGCTCCAGCCAGCAGGCAGCAAACAACGGCCCCGCCTCCAGCGAAAAGCCCTGCTTGCACGCGATCGAGGCGGCGGTTATCGCTGCATCCTGCGCTTCCACCGTCAGCCCGGTCAGCTCATGCTGGCTCATCAGCAAGCAGCGGCCGAGACTGTCATCGCTGTAGCGCAGCCCGCCAGGTGTGGCCTGCAGTCGCAAGGCATCATGATGGCGCACGAGCCGTGTCAGCGCCTCCTCCGCCATCGCTGCGCTCACCCGCTCATCCACCGTCAGCAATACCGACTGTGTATAATAGTCCGGCTCGGGCAAACGCTGCTCGAGCCACCATGCGGCGATCGGCGTTAGCGGCAGCTCGCCCTGCTGCGGCGGCTCTGCAACAGCGACGCGCTCGAGCGGCGTCATCCGCTCTGCCATCGCGCCCAGCGTCGCTGCTCCGAGCACCTCCGACGGCGACAGCAGCCATCCTGCCTCTTGCAGACGGGAGGAGAGCTGGATCGCCTTGATCGAATCGCCGCCGATCCGGTAAAAGTCGTCTCCGGCATGAAGCCCCGGCTCTCTCAGCAGCTCTCGCGCAGCTTGCAATAGCGCCTGCTCGCGCACCGGGGCGACGGCGGTCTCAGCGACAAGCCGAACCGTCGTCGGCCCGCCTGACGGCCGTTGCTGCGCTGCCTGTGCGAGGAGCGCGCGGCGGTCGAGCTTGCCGCTCGGCGTGAGCGGCATCGTCTCCAGCACCGCGATCTGCGTCGGCACCATGTACGACGGCAGCCGCTCGGCGGCGGCTTGGCGCAACAGCTCGCCGCTGAGCTCAGCGTCGCCGCTCACGCAGGCTACCAGCCGCAGAGGCCCTTGCTCCGATGCGGACAGCACGACCGCCGCCTCCCGGACGCCGGGCAGCTCCTGCAGCCGCTGCTCGATCTCGGCGGGCTCGATGCGATAGCCGTTCAGCGACAACTGCTCATCGCTGCGACCGAGATAGCGGAGCTGTCCGCGCTCGTCGCGCCTGGCCAGATCGCCAGTGCGATACATACGCGCTCCGGGATATCCCGGCTCTGGCAGAAATCGCTCTGCCGTCAGCTCCGGTCGCCCGAGATAACCGCGAGCGACGCCGACGCCGGCGATATAGAGCTCGCCGACGCGATCGGGCTCGATGACTGGCTCTCCCTGCTCGTCCAACAGGTACAGCCGCGCATGCGGAGCAGCCTCGCCGATCGGCACATCATGCTGCTGATCGCGCGCGCTGTCGAACAGATGGATCATACAGCCTACCGTTGCTTCGGTCGGTCCGTATTCATTGAACACCCGTACGCCGCCGAGCGCCTCTGCGGCCGAGCGGGCAAGCGCAGCGCCCAGCGCTTCGCCGCCGACGATCAGGGTGTGCAGCGGCGTCTGCGGCGCGGGCGTCTGCGGAGTGGGCGACTCCGCCAGCAACGCCAGATGAGCCGGCGTCAGCTTGATGACCGTCGCTCGCGCAGCCGCGACGATCTCCGTCAGCACAGATGCCGCTCCCTCGTCCTGACGGTAGATGTCGATGCTGCCGCCGCGCAGCAGCGGCGCAAATACCGAGGTAACGGTCAGATCGAAGGCCGGCGACGAATAGAGGGCGAACACATCCGAAGCGTCTCGCATATAACGTTCCGCCGCCCAATCGGCATATGCCAGCAGGCTGCCGTGCTCGACCATAACTCCCTTCGGCTTGCCGGTCGAGCCCGAGGTGTAGATGACATAGGCCAGATCGTCGGCGGTCGGTTGCGTCTTCGCATCCGGGCAACTCTCAGTCATCCCGTCTGCCTGCGACCGTCCATCCGGGCTCCCCGCGAGCTCCGCTATGCGCTCCCGCTCCCATTGATCGATACGCAGCACTTGCACTGCTGCGCCCCCCGTCGCCGCGTCCGGCAGCTCGCGATCGGCCAGTACGAGCGCGCAGCCGCTATCTGTCAGCACATCCGCGATGCGACCGGCCGGATGCCGTATGTCCATCGGCACATAGGCTGCGCCCGACTCGAGGATCGCCCAGATCGCAGCCACGGAAGACAGCCGATGCTCGCTGTAGAGGCCGACGAGCTCGCCGCGACGCACGCCTGCTGACGCAAGCTGCGTCCTCAGATCGAAGCTCCAGCTCCTAAGCTCGCCGTAAGTCAAGGCAATACCGCCATCGCGGACCGCGACACGCTCGGGCGTAACGGCAGTCTGGGCAATGAAGGCATCGACGACCGAGCGATGCATCGCCAGTCCGTCGCTTCGTTGCCCTGTCGGGTCATCGACAAGCCCTGCCGTCAGCTCGGCTACACCCGCATCCGGCAGCGTCAGGAATCGATCCAGCAGCGCCAGCAGCGTCGCGCCGAAGCGCCCCATCTGCTCGCCGGTGAACAGCGCCAGCTTGTAATCCAGCTCCAATTGCACTTGCCCTGAGTGCCAATTTTTTACAATCAGCTCCAGCGGATAGAGCTGCTCGCCTTTATACAGCTCCTCGCTGCGCAGCTCGCCTGTCTCCAACTCCTCATGAGGGTTGAATACATAGGTGTTCAGACATACCTGGAACAGCGCCTCCCCGTCCTCCAACCGATCGCGCAGCTGCGGCATGAGCAGGTCGTACGGATAACGCTGGTGCAGATAGCCACGCTTGAACGCTCGGCGCAGTTGTCGCAGCTGTCCGAGCGCCGTCTCCGACGACTCGAGCCTACAGCGTATCGGCATCGTGCTCGTGTACATGCCGATCGCCGACTTCTCAGCTGTCGTCGTCCGATTGTAGACGGGGACGCCGACGATATAATCCGTGACGCCAAAAGCCTCGCGCATCGCGAGCTGCAGCATCATCCCGAACAGCTCGTGAAGCGAATACCCGTGCTCGTCGACCCACTGCAGCGCCCGGGCGGCCAGCGCCTGCGGCAGCGGCACAGTGCGACGGCCGCCCTTGCGCCAGCTCGGCGAATCGCGCCATGGCAGCTGCGGCGGCTGGTCGCATGCAGTCAGCCAATACTCGCGGTCGCGCGCCATCCGCGGCGACGCAAGGTAGGCTTGCTCCTTGCCCCACAGATCGAGATAGGTGGTATCCTCATCATCCGTCAGGCCTGCCGACTCGGGAGACATTGCCTCATAGCAGCGAATCAGCTCCTGCGTGAACAGCCGGGTCGACCAGCCGTCGAAGATGAGATGATGAATTTTTACGAATAGCCCGCACTGACCGCCGGGCGTGTAGAGGATCGCCAGTTGATACAGCTTGCCCGATAGCAGCTCGAACCGCTGTCGCATCCTCGTCTCCAGCCAGCGCTCGAGCGTCTGCTGCGGATGCCGGCTATGACGGTAGTCGAAGACAGGGATCGCCGGCTTGACCGGTGGATGTATATATTGATAGACCTCGTCGCCGACCATCGTCAGCCTGATCCGCAGCGCCGCGTGACGGCGCAGGACATGCTCCACAGCGAGCCGCAGCCTGTCCTCGTTTACTGCCCCTTTGATCCAGGCGATACCGCCGATATGATGGACGGACGTTCCGGGATAGAGTTGTTCGATGTACCAGATTCGCTTTTGCGGATGGGTTAACGGCAAGAGGTTGTCCGTCTTCTCGTCTATCATTTCCCTACTCCCTTACTTATCTCTACTCTATCTTTATCTATGTCGATATATCAGATTGTTGAAAAAGCCGAAGAGGCACGGAATCGAATCTGTAGAAGCGAAGCGTTCGCCTTTGTCCCTGGATTTCAACCGCAATGCGGTTATAACCAAGAAATCTGGGGACAACAGCGATCGGAAGATCGATCCCGTGACCGTAGGCCTTGTTTTTCAACAAGCTGATATACGGCCACAGATTACACTACTTTTTCACCAAAACCATCGTTTCTGAACCGATTTTCATCATTAGAGAAACTTAATGCCGACGATCGCGCTTTGGATGAAACCTCGGCTCGAATCTCCTTGCAATCTATCAAAATTTTGTGAAAATTGTATCTTTTCAAACTATTGTATGATAGAATGCTTTACATAATAATTTGTATACAGTACACATTCCGAACAATTCCGGTTTGTGTGCTCTGCTATTAGTTGTATACTCGAGGGTATTTCCTGAAGAGTTTTACACATCTTGTAAGTCACCTCATTTTTATTTCCTTATGATGGCATTAAAGCCATATCCTCGGGTGTTTATTCGACAGTCAGTCACCCTGTCCCTTCTTAGTAAACTATTTTCATCTCCTTATCACGTTAGCAAGGCCTATTTAACTGTTACATTCCATAACATCGACATACCATGAAATCCTTCTGCTATTCATGTCTTTTTGTTGTTGCGCTCGCACCTTTAATCGTCGGGAGGGATTTTTATTGAAGGCTCAGCTACTGGACATTCGTGGATTAACAACGTCATTCCGGATTGGAGATGCCTACTATGCCGCTGTGGACGATGTATCGCTGACGGTCAACCCCAACGAGGTGGTCGCGATCGTCGGTGAATCCGGTTCCGGCAAAAGCGCCCTCGCTTTTTCGATCATGGGCTTGCACAATCAGGCGAAAATCAGCGGCGAAATTGACTTTCGGGGTCAACGTCTAAATGAGCTGTCCCGTGCAGCTCTGAATAAATTGCGCGGACGGGAGATCGGCATGATCTTCCAGGACCCGCTCTCTGCGCTCAACCCGCTCATGACAGTCGGCGATCAGATCGAGGAAGCGCTAATCCTGCATCGCCCGGAGATGAAGAAAAGCGAGAGAAAAAGCAAGGTGCTCCAGCTGCTGAAGCAGGTCGGTATCCAGGATGGAGAGCGTGTCGCCCTTAACTTCCCGCATGAGCTGTCCGGCGGCATGAGGCAAAGGATCGTCATCTCGATCGCGGTGGCCAACGAGCCGCAGCTACTGATCGCCGACGAGCCGACGACGGCGCTCGACACGACGATCCAGCTGCAGATCCTCGATCTGATCCGAAAGCTAAAAAAAGACATCGGCGCCGGCATCGTCCTGATCACGCATGATATCGGCGTCGTCGCAGAGATGGCCGATCGCGTCGCGGTTATGTATGCCGGGCAGATCGTGGAGATGGCCGATATCCATACGTTGCTTTCGGATCCCAAGCATCCGTATACACGATCGCTGCTTCGCTCGAAGCCATCGGACGATACGCCAAAATCGAGGCTGTATTCGATCCAGGGAGCGGTGCCTTCCTTGAGCAATCTTCCTAGGGAGGGCTGCCGCTTCCGGCATCGCATCCCGTGGATTGGCGAAGCCGCGCATGAAGAAAATCCGCAGATGCATGAGCTGTCGCCAGGTCATTACGTGAGATGCTCCTGCTATCGTCATTTTTGGTTCCCCGGAGAGGAGGACGTCCAACATGGCGCTTCTTGAAGTGCAGGATCTGAAGGTGTATTTTCAGCGACGACGCGCCTCCTTGTTCGTCCCCCGCCCCGCGCCGATGAAGGCGGTGGACGGCATCAGCTTTACGATCGAGCCGGGAGAGACGTACGGTCTGGTCGGGGAATCCGGGTCGGGCAAGACGACGACGGGACGGGCGATCATCGGTCTGTATCCGGCTACGTCCGGGAAGATTATCTTCAACGGTCAGCCGTTGTTCGATGGCGCTAGGAAGCTGCGAAGCGGCTTCAACCGCGACATCCAGATGATCTTCCAGGACCCTTACTCCTCGCTGAATCCGAAGAAACGCGTGCTCGACATCATCGCCGAGCCGCTTCGCAACTACGAGCGGCTCTCGCCAAGCGAGGAGCGAGCTGCCGTCCAGCAGCTGCTTGAGCAGGTCGGGCTCAATACGGACAGCATCTACAAATATCCGCATGAGTTCTCCGGCGGTCAGCGTCAGCGGATCGGCATCGCCCGGGCGATCGCGCTGCGACCGAAGCTGATCATCGCCGACGAGCCTGTATCGGCGCTCGATCTGTCGGTACAAGCCCAGGTGCTCAACTTCCTGAAGGATATCCAGACGGAGCTAGGCTTGTCGTATCTGTTCATTAGCCATGATCTAGGCATCATCAAGCATATGTGCGACAGGATCGGCATCATGTACCGCGGCCGTTATGTCGAGCAGGGCTCTGCCAGCGAGCTGTTCGAGCAGCCCGAGCACATCTATACGAAACGGCTGCTGGCCGCCATCCCGGTGCACGAACCGGCTGAACGAGAGCGCCGGGCCGAGCAGCGCGCTGCGATTCAGGCCGAATACGAGCACGCCTATGACCGATACTTTGACAGCGACGGCCTCGCGTACCCGCTCCGACACCTGTCCGGTACGCATTACGCAGCCTCGCACCGAGCGGGAGGAAGCGGATGATACAGACCATTGGCAGACGGATGACGATTATGGTGCCGCAGATTATTTTGCTTAGCATCCTTGTATTTTTGCTGGCCAAGCAGATGCCCGGCGACGCGCTCACCGGACTGCTCGATCCGACCATCGACCCCGCCGCCATCGAAGCGCAGCGGGAGCGGCTTGGCCTCAACAACCCGTGGTATGTGCAGTATTGGGACTGGATCGTCAACGCGCTGCAAGGCGAATTCGGCCAATCGTTCCGCTTCAAGATGCCGGTTACGGATCTGATTGGCGAACGGATTTTCAATACGTTTTGGCTTTCGCTGGCGACGCTCGTTTTGACCTATCTGATCGCTATTCCGCTGGGCATTTTCAGCGGCCGCTACAACGACACGCTGGGCGACCGGATGATTACCGGCTATACGTATCTTGGCTTTGCCGCGCCGCTGTTTATTTTTGCCCTGCTCATGCTCTGGCTGTTCGGGTTCAAGATGGGCTGGTTCCCTACCGGAGGCAGCGTGACGCCGGGTATGGTGCCCGGGACGCTGGATCATCTCATCAGCAAAATCTACCATCTGCTCTTGCCGGCCACCTCGATGGCGCTGATCACGACGGTCACGACGGTGCAGCTGCTGCGCAGCGAGATTATCGATATCAAGCACCGCGAGTTCATCCATACCGCCAGAGCGAAGGGCGCGTCGGAGTCGCGCATCTATAACCGCCATATTTTGCGCAACTCCTTGCTGCCGATTGCCGCTTTTTTCGGCTACGAGCTGACGGGGCTGATCGGCGGGACGATCTTCATCGAGAATATCTTCAGCTATCCTGGCATGGGCGAGCTATTCTTCAGCTCCATCCTGCTGCGCGATTTCAGCGTAGTCGTGACGCTGATCCTGCTCTACGGGGTCGCCTCCATCATCGGCGCGTTGGTCTCCGACATCATCCTCGGACTCGTCGATCCGCGCATCCGCATCAAATGATACGACAGAAAGGAGATTGTTCCATTGCCAGAGCCTACAGCCCGTGAAATGACAAAGGGCGAGCCGCCCCTGCCGGCCGGTCTTCCGCTCATGGAAAAAAGCCCGCCGGGGCTGATCATCCTGTGGCGGGAAATCGTCCGGGACAAGCTTGCGCTTGCTTCATTGGTCTTTGTGTTGCTCATTACATCAGCCGTCTACATTACCTCGTTTGTGCTGGATCAGGCGCAAGTGGTCCGGGTCGATCTGTTCGCGCTGAACAAGCCGCCCTCTTCGGATCATTGGCTAGGCACGGATTACGGGGGACGCGACATTTTCGGACAACTGATCATCGGCACCCGCAATTCGCTGACGATTGCGTTTCTGGTGACGGCGCTGACAGGACTGATCGGCATTACAGTCGGCGTGGTATCCGGCTACTTTGGCGGCATGATCGACAATTTCTTTATGCGGGTGGTCGACTTCTTCCTGATCCTGCCGTTTCTGATGATCGTCATCGCCTTTATCGCCGTCGTGCCGAAGTACAGCATCTACTCTTTTACGCTCATCATGACGGCCTTCCTGTGGATGGGGATCGCCCGGCTCATCCGGTCCAAGGCGCTGCAAGAGCGAGAGCTGGATTATGTGAAGGCGTCGCGGACGATGGGCAGCTCGCATGCCGCCATCATCTTCAAGCAGATTATGCCCAATCTGAGCTCGATCATCATCGTCACGATGACGCTTAATCTCGCTGCCAATATCGGGCTTGAATCGGGGCTAAGCTTCCTCGGCTTCGGATTCCCGGAGGACACGCCTAGCCTGGGGACATTGGTCAGCTATGCCCGCAACGCGCAGACGCTCGAGAGCCGGCCATGGATATGGTTACCTGCATCCGCGCTGATCCTGGTGCTGATGTTGAGTATAAATAATGTCGGTCAAGCCTTGAAACGGGCCGCCGACGCCAGACAAAGAAGAGGATAAGGGAGGAAACAAAGATGTCCAAAGCAATGCACGCCCGACTATGGCTTCCTGCGCTGCTCGCGATGATGCTCTTGCTCGCCGCCTGCTCCAACAGCGCCAACAACCCTCCGGCAGACCCGCCGGCGAACAACGACAGCAATACGGAGGCGCCGTCGAATACTCCGGAGAAGGAAGCTAACGAGGACGGCTTGTTCAGCATCGAGGATTTCAATCAAATTAAAACGAACCAAGGGGATGAAATTGACGGAGGCACGTTAAACGTCGGGCTGGTGTCTGACACGCCATTTGCCGGCACCTTGAACTTTAACTTCTATAGCAGCGCACCGGACTCTGAAGTGCTGACATGGATGGACGAGCCGATGCTGACCTGGGACGCCAGCTACGTCTACACGAATGATGGCGCAGCTACCTATGAAATCTCGGAGGACGGCCGCACCTTCACCTTCACGATCCGCGACAATGTCAACTGGCAGGACGGCACGCCGGTGACCGCCGAGGACTGGCTATTCGCCCATGAGGTGATCGGTCACCCCGACTACGACGGCCCTCGTTATGATGGCAGCATGATCAATGTCGAGGGGATGGCCGAGTACCATGATGGGACAGCCGATACAATCTCGGGCATCGAGGTCGTAAGCGACAAGCAGCTGCGGATCACCTACATCGAGGCTACCCCGTCGCTCGTGACGGGCGGGATATGGGCTTATCCGATGGCCAAGCATATCTTCAAGGACATCCCGGTCGCCGAAATGTCAGCCTCTGCTGCGGTTCGGCAGAATCCGATCGGCTTTGGGCCTTACAAGGTCGAGAGCATCGTGCCCGGCGAGTCGGTCGTCTATGTTAAAAATCCGGACTACTGGCGCGGCGAACCCAAGCTCGACAAAGTTGTCCTGCGGGTCATCAACCCCTCCAACGTGGTGCAGGAGATTCGGACGGGCGGCGTCGATGTCGTAGGCTCGTTCCCGGTCGATCAATTCCCGGACAACGCCAATCTGTCCAATGTTGAGTGGCTCGGCGCCGTCGACCGCGCGTATACGTATATGGGCTTCAAGCTCGGCACCTGGGATGCCGAGGGCAATAAAGTGGTGCCAAATCCGGACGCCAAGATGGGCGACGTCAATCTGCGCAAGGCGATGTGGATGGCGGTCGACAACGACACGGTCGGCAAGCAATTCTACAAAGGGCTGCGCTGGAATGCGACGACGCTAATCCCGCCTTCGCACCCGGAGTATCATGATGCGGACAACCCTGGCGTCGCCTACGATCCGGAAGCCGCCAAGCAACTCCTCGAGGAGGCGGGCTACAAGCTGAACGGCGAGTTCCGCACCAAGCCGGACGGCAGCGAGCTGGTTATTAACTTCATCTCCATGACGGGCTCGGAGATCGCTGAGCCGCTGTCCCGCTACTATGTGCAAGCGTGGAAGGAAATTGGCCTTAACGTTCAACTGGAGATGATCGAGTTCAATGCCTTCTATGAGCGAGTAGGCAGCACAGGAAAAGACGACACGAACGTCGATGTGTATCAGGCGGCGTGGACAGTCGGCATCGACGTCGATCCGGCAGGCTTGTACGGCCGCGACGCGCTGTACAATTTCAGCCGTTATGCCAGCGACGAGAATGACCGCTTGCTCAAGGAAGGTCTGTCCGAGCAGGCATTCGACAAGGAGTACCGTCTGAAGGTGTACAAGGAGTGGCAGGAGCTGATGGTGCAGGAGGTACCTGTATTCCCGACGCTCTATCGAGCCAGCCTCGTCCCCGTCAACAACCGCGTACTCAACTACTACATCGGCGACGGTACGAATATGTTCCCTTACAACGTCGCTCTGAGTCAGGATAAGGCCATCGTCGCCAACTGATCCTTTAAATGGTCCAAGTCAGGAGCCTGCGGGATATCGCCGCAGGCTCCATGTTCGTTATGGGGGAGGTTTAAGGAGGAATGAGGAGGTATTTATGAGGTCGCCATCTCGCTACGGTACAGAGCCAGATTGCCCTCATGCTGCTGGCGCAGGAAACGGCGGAAGCGCAGGCTGTGGGCATCAAGGAAACGGTCATAGGCGGCAGGCTCGGCCTTGCCTGCGACGAGGTCGGCGACGAGCACGAGGTATTCGTGGGACAGGCGCAGTCGCCGGACCATCTCTGTCGGATCATCGGTCGCGGCGCCGTGACAAGGAATCAACGTTAGCCCCGGCTCCTCCTCGACTAGCCGTGCAAGCGTAGCCAGCGTCTGGCGATAGCCGAAGTAGCTGGCTGTTACGAACGGGAACTCCAGGTCCGATAGATAGTCGCCGGTCAGCAGCAGTCGTTCGCTCTCGATATAGGTAATCAGCCCATCTCGGTTGTGACCGATCCCGCCATAGAAGCGGATCGTCGTCGCGCCGACGGTGATACGCTGCCCCTCCTCATCGATGACGAGGTCGATCTTCGGATAGACGATCGGATACGGGCGGTCGATATAATAGTCATCGTCGATCGCCATCACCTCCTCCACCTCTGCGGTCGTATCGGGATGCCGGACGAACGCTCGGCTGGCGATCACCGTAGCATCAGCAAAAGCGCCATAGCCAGCGATATGATCGCTGTCGGAGTGTGTAAGCAACAGATAGAGCGGCCGTCCGGACGAAATCGCGTCCACATCGCTTCGAATCGCCGCGATCTCGTCCGGCAAATAGCCAGGATCGACGACGAGCACGAGGTCCTCGGTAGCGACGACACAACTGTTCAAGGCGTACAGCCGGCTCGTAAAAAGTCGATAACGAGTGTCGGGCATTCTGTGCAGCGGGTCCGTTTTGTCCATGCGTCTCTGCCTCCTTTCTGGAAGGTTCCTTTAGATTCTCTGGATATGGGAGTGCTTGAAGTCCGTCTCATACTTCAAGCCATATCCCACCAGACGATCCAAGCCGATATGAGCGATCCAGATGAAGCTGATCATCGTCAAGACATCGCTCGAAAGCGACCATCCCGCGACCAGCAGCAGAACCGGCGTTATATAAATGTGGCCGAGGTTGTACACGTAAGCTCCGATCTTCTTGTTGACGGCATAGCCAAGCATAAAAATATCAGGCGCAAACAGCAGCAGCAGGAACACCCACCAGCTGTAACCGTTCGTGAAGTAAAAATAACTGGCAGCCGCCAACACCATCAAGCCCTCTAACCGAATGAGCACATTATTCATACCTTGTCATCTCCTTTGGAGTAATTGGTCGTTCGCACGCCGTCCAGCATCCAGTCGACTCCCCGCGACACTTGCTCATAGGCAATCGGCTCCGAAGCCAGCAGGGGTGGCGATTGCAGCGTCAGGCCGTCGAACACGGCTTGTATGAGCATAGCCAGCGTCTCCTTGTCCTCTTGCTCGAGAGGCAGCTCCATTTGATTCAGGACGAGCAAGATGCCGGCTCTCATCTCTTTGTACAGCTTCTCTAGCTCGCGAGCGAGCTTCTCGTTGCTGACGCTCTCCAGCCAGAGGCTGATGAGCAAGGTGAACCAGGTGGGGTTATCCTTGCGGAAGGTCACGACATGTCGCAGCGCTTGCTGCATCACCTCGGCCGGCGAACCATGCAGGTCAACCCTTGACATAGCTTCCCGCATTCCGCGGTTCAGCATCCACTCGCGCACTACCTCGACGAGCAACGCCTCCTTCGTGCCGAAATGATAACCGATTAACCCTTGGGCGACGCCCGCTCGTGCGGCAATATCCTTCATCGTTGCCTTGGCGTAGCCGACCTGTCCCAATTGCAAAAAAGCTGCTTGGAGAATCGCATTTCTTCGTTCGTCCTGATTAGGTGCTGCTGTCATTAATGCTCACTCTCCCAAAACTGTTTGATCGAACAGTCAATTTATAAATTGAGTATAATACTGTTTGGTCGAACAGTCAAGAAAAACTTAACGACCATGTCGTTGTTCTGTGATAATGTCACCCTATAACTGTTCTGAGATAATGTCACTATGGGACAGGAGACATTGACATTGAGCAGAGCAGAATTGAAGAAGGTTGTCGTGGTGGAGAAAATCATTA